>Ga0081539_10000230_pt1 | contig 131269 bp, 91 predicted proteins | sample TabmetS4T2R2_FD_71023 | JGI IMG/M metagenome (GOLD analysis project Ga0081539, IMG submission 71023) | Tabebuia heterophylla rhizosphere microbial communities from the University of Puerto Rico - S4T2R2 | ecosystem: Host-associated > Plants > Roots > Rhizosphere ... | reverse complement strand
GTCGTTAGACCGTGCCGGCGGCGATTTAAGCGTGGCACGGATGATCGGTCTGGCCCACAATCTTCCCGGCGCGCAAAGCGCGTCGCCTCAGAACAGACCCAGCTTCTTGGCCGCGAAGATCAGGAGGAAGGCGATGACGAGGAAGGTCGCCAGCCAAGGGTGGTTGCCCATCGGACACTTGCCTTGTGTGCTCATTACTACCTCTGAAGTTGCCTGAAGTGCGCCGAGTGTGCGAGCATCCGCAGCGTCAGGCGGTAAAACTTTCAGTCTCGCCCGCGCCGGTTAATTTACATGACAGCGCCAGCCCACACAAACGCACGCCACGTCTCGCAAAAGGCGAGCCGGTTCACCGAGTCGGTCATCCGCGAGATGACGCGCGAGGCCCTGAAGCACGGGGCGGTCAACCTCTCGCAGGGCTTCCCCGATTTCCCCGCGCCGGAAGAGATCAAGCGCGCCGCGATGGCCGCGATTGACGCGGACGTGAACCAGTACGCGATCACTTGGGGCGCGAAGGATTTCCGCGACGCTATCGCCGAGAAGACGCGCTGGTATCTGGGGCTTGAGATCGACCCGGAGGCGGAGTTGACCGTCACATGCGGCTCGACCGAAGGGATGATCGCGGCGATGATGGCGACGGTCGATCCCGACGAGGAGGTCGTCATCTTCGAGCCGTTCTACGAGAACTACGCGCCCGACGCGATCCTCTCCGACGCGCGCCCGCGCTACGTCCCCTTGCGCGCGCCCGATTGGACTTTCGACCGGGAGGAATTGCGCGCCGCCTTTAACGAGCACACGAAGGCGATCATCGTCTGCAACCCGAACAACCCGACGGGCAAGGTCTTCACGCGTGATGAGCTGGAATACGTCGCCGCGCTCTGCCAGGAGTTCGACGTGCTCTGCTTCACAGACGAAATCTACGAGCACATCCTCTACCCGCGCGAGGGTGCGGAGATCGCGCACATCTCGATGGCGCAACTGCCGGGCATGCGCGAGCGCACGGTGGTCGTCAACTCGATGTCGAAGACTTACTCCGTGACCGGCTGGCGCGTCGGCTACTGTATCGCGCCGCCCGCGATCACGAGCGCGATCCGCAAGGTGCACGACTTCTTGACCGTCGGCGCGGCCGCCCCGCTGCAAGCCGCGGGCGCGATGGCCTTGCGCCTACCGCGCGAATACTACGAGCGGCTGCAAGCCGACTACACGCATCGCCGTGACCTGCTCGTGCCCGAACTGGAGCGCGCCGGCTTCGGCGTCTTCCGCCCCGATGGCGCGTACTACGTGATGACCGACATCGGCACGTTCGGCTTCGCGGACGACGTGGCCTTCACGCGCCACCTCATCCAGCAGGTCGGCGTCGCCTGCGTGCCCGGCTCGTCGTTCTACGGCGACCCGGCGCTCGGCCGGCAGCAAGTCCGCTTCTGCTTCTGCAAGCGGGACGAGACGCTGCTGCGCGCGGCCGAACGATTGCACAAGCTGCGCGCGTAGTCTTCGGCACACGAATCGTAGAGGTTGATAATCAAGTAGGAGTAACCACGAAATCACACGAAATTGCACGAAACATAGGACACGAAGATTGGTGTCTTTTGCTTCGTGTTGGTTCGTGTGACTTCGTGGTTCATATTCCGCACGCGCATGTGGGACACGAAACGACAGATCATCTGGCTGGCGACCGGCTTCATCGGCGGCACGTTCGTCCTCTACCGCGACGCGTTTGACGAGGAGACGGGGCGCTTCAGCCTCAGCTTCTTCCTCTTCCTCGAACTGCTGCTCGTGCTCATCCTCACCGTCATGTCCTACCTCTACGCGCGGAAAAACAGGGGCTAGCACGGCGGCCCGCAGGGCCTGACCGCGCGGATAAATCTTGCGCTCGCGCCGTGAATCGAGGATGATCGCGGCGTGGTGGCTGGCATGGCAACGCAAGAGCATAATGGCGCGACGCCGACGCGCCGTTGGCGACTGTGGGCGGGCGTCCTGCTGGGCATGACGCTGATCGGGCTGACCTTCACGCTCAACTATTACCTCTTCGCTCACCACTACGTCGCCATCTTCACCAGGCAGCCGAGCCTGAGCGAGATGCTCATCTGGGAGTTGCCTTACTGGTTTCTGTGGGCGGCGCTGTCGCCGGTCGTGCTGCGCCTCGCCGAGCGGTTTCCGCCGGAGCGCGGGCGCTGGCCGCGCAACGTAGGGCTGCATGTCGTCGGCTGCCTGGCGCTGACGCTCGCGCACCGCGCGGCTTATTTGCTGACGTGCTGGGTGCTCCACGTCACGGTCTATCGCCAACTCAACTCGCTGACGAACGCCTACGATTTTTTCTTCTTCTTCAACCTACCCACCGGGTTCATGTGCTACGCCTTGCTCCTGCTCGTCAGCTACGCGCTCGCCTACTCGCGCTATCAGCAGGAGAGTCTGAACATCTCGCGGCTCGAAGCGGAGTTGGCGCAGGCGCAGGCGCAGACTACGCAGGCGCAGTTGCAGGCGCTCAAGATGCAACTGCAACCGCACTTCTTCTTCAACACGCTCCACGCCATCCTGCCGCTGCTGCACAGGGACGCCTCAGCCGCCAGCGAGATGATCGTGCGCCTCGGCGACTTCCTGCGCCGCACGGTCGAGAACTCCGGCGCGCAGGAGGTGACGCTGAAAGAGGAGTTGGAGTTCCTGCACTGCTACCTGGAGATCGAGTACGTGCGCTTCCGGGATCGGCTCACCGTCGTCTACGAGGTCGGGCCGGAGACGCTCGAAGCGCGCGTGCCGAACCTGATCCTTCAGCCGCTCGTGGAGAACGCCATCCAGCACGGCATCATGGAGCGCGTCGGGCCGGGCCGCATCGAGATTCGCGCCACGCGCAACGACGGTCTGCTCCGCTTGCAGGTGAAGGACAATGGCCCCGGCCTCGGCGGCGCGACGCCCGCCCAGCCCACACTGAGGCATGGCCTGGGTTTTACGCGCGAGCGGCTGGAACGCCTCTACGCGACGCGGCAGCGCCTCGCGCTCGCGGACGCGCCCGAAGGCGGGCTGGAAGTCACGCTGGAAATCCCGTTCGTCACGGCGAATGCCGTCGAAGCGGGCGCACAGGCGGCGGGCGTGCGATGAGCGACGACGCTAAAATCCGCGTGCTGGTCGTGGACGACGAGCCGCACGCGCGCGAGTATCTGCGGCTGCTGCTGGCGGACGACGCGGGCGTGGAACTCGTCGGCGAGTGCGCCGACGGCTACGAGGCCGCGGCCGCCGTCAACGAGCACGCGCCTGATCTAGTCTTCCTCGACGTTAAAATGCCGGAGGTTGACGGCTTCGCCGTGCTCGACCGGCTCAAGGTCGAGCCGGCCCCGTTCGTCATCTTCGTGACCGCGTACCCCGAACGCGACCACGCGGCGCGCGCGTTCGGCGTCGCCGCCGTTGACTACCTGCTTAAGCCTTTCTCCCCGCAGCGATTCAAAGTGGCGCTCGAAAAGGCCAAGCGCCACCTCGCCGGCCAGTACGAGCACGTGTTGACGCGCGCGCCGCAGACGGGCTACCTGGAAAGGGTGTCGGTGAAGGTGAACGAGCGTGTCTTCCCGTTCAGGGCGGAAGAGATTGACTGGGTTGAGGCCGAGCGCCGGTTCGTCTGCCTCCACATCGGCGGCAAGTCGTACCGGCTGAAGGAGTCCATGAGCGCGTTCGAGAGCCGGCTCGACCCGAAGCGGTTCGCGCGCATCAACCGCTCCGAGATCGTCAACGTGGATCGCGTGCGCCTGCTTGAGACCCTGTTCCACCACGACTACTACGTCGTCCTACACGACGACACCCGCCTGAAGCTGACCCGCAATTTCAGCCAGCGGCTCGCCGCGCTCTTGGGCTGCAAGCTCTGACGCCCCGGCCGCTCCGGCCGACTCGTTCCGCCCCACGGCCGCTTCAGGCCCCGTTGCAGCCCGCTCGTGCCCGATCCGTTGGCCGCCCCGCAAGCCCGCGCCTATAGTCGCCCGCGTTTTCGCAAATTCCGGCGACGGAGGCGCGGTCTCATGGCAAGTCAACTGTTCGCACGCAAGCCGCTCAAGCTTCTACTCGAAGAGATGGCGGGCGAGCACCGCCTGCGGCGCGTGCTGGGGCCCGTCCAACTGACGAGCCTCGGCGTCGGCGCGATCATCGGCACGGGCATCTTCGTCCTGACGGGCGTCGCCGCGCACGAGCGCGCCGGCCCCGCGCTGATGCTCTCGTTCGTCATGGCGGGCATCGCGTGCGCCTTCGCCGCGCTCTGCTACGCCGAGTTCGCCTCGATGGCACCCGTGGCCGGCTCGGCCTACACTTACGCCTACGCCACATTGGGCGAACTGCTCGCGTGGATCATCGGCTGGGACTTGATCATCGAGTACGCCGTCTCGGCCGCGGCGGTCGCGCACGGCGCGTCGCACTACTTCCAAGACCTGATCGGCATCTTTCACCTGCGCCTGCCGGACGCGCTGACGGCCGCGCCCTTCGACTACAACCCGGCGCTCGGCAAACTCGTCGCGACCGGCAAGGTTTTGGATCTGCCGGCCATACTGATCGCGCTCGCCGTGACAGTCGTCCTCGTCGTCGGCATACGCGAGAGCGCCACCTTTAACGCCGCGATGGTGATTCTGAAAGTCGCCATCGTCATCTTCGTCATCGCGGTCGGCGCGTTCTATATCAACCCGGCCAATTGGCATCCGTTCGCGCCCTACGGCTACACGGGGATCAACTTCTTCGGTAAGACCCTGTTCGGCCGCGCCGACGCGGGCGGGCAGCCGCTCGGCATGTTGGCCGGGGCGGCGATCATCTTCTTCTCCTACATCGGCTTTGACTCGGTTTCGACGCACTCGGAAGAAGCGCGCCGACCCGCGCGCGACGTGCCCGTCGGCATCATCGCGTCACTCCTGATCTGCACGGTGCTCTACATGGGCGTCGGCGCGGTGCTGACCGGCATGGTGCCCTACGACAAGATCAGCATTGACGCGCCGGTCTCAGGCGCGTTCCGCGACGTAGGGTTGACGTGGGCGCAGTTCATCATCTCGTTCGGCGCGATCATCGGCATCACGTCGGTGGTGCTGGTGACGATGCTCAGCCAGGCGCGGATACTTTTGGCGATGGCGCGCGACGGGCTGCTGCCGCCGAGCTTCTTCGGCGCGATCCACGAAAAGTTTCGCACGCCTTGGAAGTCAACGATCCTGACGGGCGTGTTCGTCGGGCTGCTGTCGTCGCTGCTCCCCCTGCGCATCCTGTCCGACCTCGTCAACATCGGCACGCTGCTCGCGTTCGTCATCGTCTGCGCGGCGGTCTTGATCATGCGGCGGACGAACCCGCACGCGGAGCGGCCGTTCCGCGCGCCGTTCGTGCCGTTCGTGCCCGTCCTCGGCATCCTCACCTGCCTGCTGCTGATGTTCTCGCTGCCGGCAGAGAACTGGCTGCGCCTCGGCGTCTGGCTGCTCATCGGCTTCGCCATCTACTTCGGCTACGGGCGCAAGCACAGCGTCATGGCCCGCCACCTCGGCCACGAGATAACCGCCCACGGCGTCTCGCCGGCCGGAGCAGTCGTCACGCACACCAACCCGCAAACGCATGACGGAAGCGGCTGAGCGAAAGAGCGGAGGCAGAAATGACTGGCTGAACTGTGTGACTGCTACGCGGTCACTTCGGCGGCTGCGCGGCCTTGTAGCGGAAGTTGATGCCGGGGTTGCCGGTGACGAGGAGGCGGCGCGCGTCGTAGGAGGAGAAGGCGGACGGGACGTAGGCGAGCAGGTAGCGGTTCTTGCGCAGTTCGTCGCAGATGTCGTGGGCGGCGGCGCGCGGGTCGGTCAGCGGGAGCACGCGCCCGCCCGTCGCCTCGGCGAGCTGCTCGACCACCTTCGCGGGCTTCGGCTGGTCGCGGCGGAGCGCGCCGCCCGTGCGGTCGGGAATCTGTAGGGCATAGACGGCGATGTCTTCGCGCTGCAACTCAGCCAGGGCATCCTTGAACTTGGTCTTGCTGCCGCGATCCAGCCCGTCGCCGATGAGCACGATGACGCGCTTGCGGCTGCCGCCGCTCAAGGGTCTGAGCGCCTCGTCAATGGTGGCCGCGATGGCGTCGAACAGGTGCGGCTCGCCCTGCTTGCGCAGCATGTTGAGCGACGCCTCGACCTGCTTCGGGTTGTCCGTCCAGTCGGTGACGATCTCGGCCTGCTCGTCGTAGCCGACGATGAGCAGTTGATCGCCCTCGTAGATTTCGTAGATGAACTCGCGCGCGACCTGCGCGAGCTTCGGCACGTCCGTGCGCAGAGACTTGGAGTTGTCCACGAGCAGCACGATGCGCGCCGGGGTCGGGTCGGGCGTGAAACTCTGGACGGTCTGCTCGACGCCGTCGTCGTAGAGCGCGACCTCTTTGTTGCTGATGGGCGTGGGCGAGCCGTCGGCGCGCACGGCCGTGACGTTCAAAAGCGTCGTGCGCTCGGCCGACGGCACGGGCCTGCGCCCCGCCTGGCTGAGCGCCACGGCGCACACGGCGCAAACAGTCGCCGCCGCCAGTAAGAATCGATCCCGTCTGCGCATCCTGCCGCTTGGTCTTCAGTCGCCGGTGGTCGTGTTGCTGGAAGTTTTGGGCGCGGCCGCCGGCTTCGTCTCGCCGGCCGGTTTAGTCTCGGTCTTCACTTCAGGCTTAGCTTCGCCCTTCGCCTCTTTCTCTTTCTTCTCCGCCTTCTTGGCCGCGTAGTCGGTCACGTACCAGCCCGTGCCCTTGAACTGGATGCCGGTTTGTGACCACTGCTTCTCCAGGCGGCCGCCGCACTTCTGGCAGCGCGTAAGCGGCTTGTCCGTGACTTTCTGCAAGATTTCGACGTGCGCTTTGCACTTCCGACAGGCGTATTCGTAGATGGGCATAGACTGATTAACTCCGCATTATTCTTCCGCGTTTTCAACCTCGATTATACGAAGCACAAAAATGGCTGGCAACCGTGCTTTTCTTTGATGCACCCGTGCTGCAATCTGACTGTAACAGTCCGCGCCCGGGGAAAAATTTTTTTAGTTTAGATGGCGATTCTGTTGCAACGCTTCCAGACGAAAGCGTGGCAGATTGACAGAACGAGCGCCCGGAACGCCTTCCGCGGCGGCGCAAACGACCACCTGACGGCGACTTAACCGCCTGCACTAAAGCCAAACAGCACAAGTATTTAGTGTCGCGATTTAGTTGCATCGCAAGCAACCGGCAACACGTATAGCCCATCTCATGCGCGGTCTCGATTTACTGCTCTTTGATCAGTGGTCGTTTCCATGCGTAGCCCCCAAGACCTTTGCGCCACGTGCGTGTAAGTAGTAAACGCAGGTCCCGCGAGGCCCTAGCTAACATGGAGAATGAACTGAATGACTCTGACCCCACGTGTTCCCCTGTTTCGCTCTTTCAAACTTGCTTTTTTCTTCGTCTTCGGACTTTTCCTCGTAGCCAGTTTCACCAACGCCACGACCAAAGCCTCCGCGCCGACCACCGAGCGTGTCGCCGCGACGCTTGATCTGAACTACATCCCCGTGGACGTGCCCACGTCCGGCGATCACGAACTCGACCTGATCATCCTGCACGCCGGCCAGCAGTTCGGCGTCGATCCGCGTCTCTTGCACGCCGTCATCTGGCAGGAGTCGCGTTACAAGACGGACGCGCGTTCCGGCGCGGGCGCGCAAGGGCTGATGCAAATGATCCCCGCGACCGCCAAGCGCTTCAACTGCGACAACGCCTACGACCCGCAGGCGAACGTCACGGCCGGGGCGAAGTACCTGCGCTGGCTGTTGGAGCGCTTCGACGGTGATGTGGCGCTCGCGCTCGCCGGCTACAACGCGGGCGAGGGCGCGGTAGACAAATTTGGCGGCGTCCCGCCCTACAACGAGACTCAGAACTACGTGCGCAACATCATCGCGCGCTACGGTCAGACCTATCACCCGCTCCTGACGCCCGAACAGGCGCTCATCCAGTTCCGCCTCGCGCCCGTCCAGATCGCCCAGGTCAATTAAGGGCTGAGGGCGGAGGGATGAGGGATGAAAGTATGATCGCTCAAGTCGAGCGGTTCTTCTTCATCCCTCATCCCTCCGCCCTCATCCTTGTCTTTCTGCGCCGCGCTTCGCTATCATCCTTGCCTAACGAAGTCCTCTCGCAGGCAGCGCGGTTCGGGGCCACAATTCAATCGGGCCCGCTCTCTCACGCGCCAGACGAGTTTCGCCGAAGGAGTAGCGCCAACACTTGTCCGTGCAGCCCATCACCGATCCGACGAGCGCGCAGACGCTCTCGCTCGAACGCAAGATCAAGATGCACGAGGCGCGCGAGGCGATCATCAATCGCCTCGCGCCCACGCTGCAATCGCAGATCGACCTGGACAAGTTCCTGCAAGCCATCGTCAGCGAACTGGGGCAGATGATGGGCGTGGATCGCTGCGACGTGATCCAACTGGCGGACAGCGGCGAGTTGCGCATCAGCCACGAGTGGCGCGCGGCCGCCGACGTGCCTTCGAGTCTCGGCACGACCATCCCGGTTGACGCGCGCCAACTCGTTGGCCGCTTCGATCTCACGCAGCCCATCCGCATAGACGACACCGCCGCGCCCGGCCTCGATCCGAAAATCCACCTGCTGCCCGCGAGTCTCAGCACGCGCTCGCTCCTGATCGTGCCGGTCGTGCTGGGCGGCGACGTGCTCGGCCTCGTCGGCCTACACACGACGCGCGCGCCGCGCCGCTGGCTCGATGAAGAGGTGTCGTTCCTGCAATCCATCGCGCGCCAGATCGCCGTCGGCTACCAGTACGCGCGCCTCTACACGAACCAGCAGCGCGAGGCGCACCGCATCGAGGCGCTCTTGGAGATCGCCAACGCCCTGAACGCGCGCTCGGACTTCGGCGAGGTCACGTCGCTCGTCCTGGAACGTGCGCTCGCGCTCGTCGGCGCGGACTACTGCGCGCTCGGCGTCCTGAACCCGACGGGACAGGCGATCAACTTGGCCGGCTTCAAGGCCGCGCCGCGCGCCGCGACCGCAGGCGTGCGCGGCCTCATCGAGACGCACGGGCCGTCGATCAACATCGCGCAGTTCCCGGCCGTGATCGATCTCTTCAAAGCGCCGAAGACGCTTGAGCTGTTGGACAACGATCTGCCGCAGCCCCTGCGCGCGATGTTCAACGAGATACTCGGCGGGCACGCCGCCATCGTCACGCCCGTGCGCATCGGCGGGCAGACGTTCGGCCTCCTGGGCCTCGTCTGGGGCGAGGAGCGCGCCGGCTTCGACGAACACGACACGGCGCTCGTCGAAGGCATCGCCGATCAGATCGGCACGGCGCTCGAACGCGACCAACTGTCGGTCGAGGTGATGCGCCTGCGTTCCGTCCTGCACGAACGGCATGCGGAGGAGCGCATCATCGGGCAGACGCCCGCCATCCGGCGCGCGATTGAGTTGGCCTTAAATGTCGCGGACACGCAGACCTCTGTACTCATACAAGGCGAGTCGGGCACGGGCAAGGAACTGCTCGCCAACCTCATCCACTACAACTCGCAGCGGCGCGAGCGCACCTACGTCAAGTTAAACTGCGGCGCGATCCCGGAGACGCTGCTCGAATCGGAACTCTTCGGTCACGAGCGCGGCGCGTTCACGGACGCGCGCCAGCGGCGGCGCGGCAAGTTTGAAGAGGCGGACGGCGGCACGCTCTTCCTCGACGAGATCGGCGAGATGAGCCTGTCGGCGCAGGTACGCCTGCTGCGCGTGTTGCAGGACGGTGAGTTTACGCGCGTCGGCGGGAACGAGGTGCTGAAGGTGGACGTGCGCGTGATCGCTGCGTCGAACGTCGATCTGGAACGCGCGGTGGAGCAGGGCACATTCCGCCGCGATCTCTTCTACCGGCTGTCGGTCTTCCCCGTGAAGCTGCCGCCTTTGCGCGAGCGCGCAGCGGACATTCACCCGCTCGTCATACACTTCCTCGAACACTACAAGCAGAAGACCGGGCGCTTCGTCTCCGGCATCTCGCGCGATGCGCTCGCGGCGCTCATCAATTACGACTGGCCCGGCAACGTGCGCGAGTTGGAGAACGCCGTCGAGCGCGCGATCATCATCGCCTCCGGCCGACAGATCGAGTTGGAAGACCTGCCCGAAACCATCAGCCGCGCCGCCCTGCAAGAGCGCACCCGCACCCGCGCCGCCCGCGCCCGCGCCGGGCACACCGACCCGGCCGTCAAACTCGAATTCGACGTGCCCGCCACGCTCGCCGAGATCGAGCGCCGCGCCATCGAAGCCACCCTCGCCTACACCGGCAACGATAAGACCCGCGCCGCCCGCGCCCTCGGCATCGGCCGCAAGACCCTCTACCGCAAGCTGCTGGAATATAAAAGCAGTGACGAGTGACGAGTGACGAGTGACGAGTTAAAGCCATTTCTTACTCGTCACTCGTCACTTGTCACTCGTCACTGCTTTTTGACTTTCTTGCGCCGCTTCGCGCGCTTTTGTTATAGTGCGGGTAGGGTTACAAGCGCGAGGACAATTAGTTACGGATCGGCGTGGGCCGCTTGGGCGCGCGCCGAGGAAAGAGAGGTCTCGGATGACGCAACAGAGATCATTACCGGCGCGGCGCGGCGACGACACGGGCGGGCGCGTGGCTTTGTTTCTACTCGGCGGCGTGGTCGGCGCGGTCGCGGCGCTGCTGTTCGCGCCCAAGTCGGGGCGGGAGCTGCGCGGCGACATCGCCGACGCGACGCGCAAGGGCGTGGATCAGGCGCGCGAGAAGGCGGGCGAGTACTACGAAGTGGGGCGCGAGCGCGCGACCGAACTCTACTCGACGGCCGCCAACCGCGCGACCGAGTTCGCCGCGACGGCGCGCGAGGCCGCGACGCGGCGCGGCGAGACCCTGTCGGCCGCCATCGAGGCCGGCAAGCGCGCCTACGCCGACGAGAAGCGGCGCACCGAGGCGTCCGGCATGCTCGAACAAGCGCCGACCTACTACGAAGAGATCAAGGACGCGAGCCAGTCGTGACGATTGCGGATCGCGGGATTCGGATTGCGGATTGAAGACAAAGACTCCGGTCGCTGCCTCAATCCGTTAATCCGTTAATCCGCCATCCGAATTCCGACATCCGAAATGTTTCTGGCTTTACAGATGAGCACGCGCGACCCGGCCTTCTGGGTGCTGTTGATCGTGGCGGCGGCGTTCGTCATCGTCGCGGTGGCGATGATCGCGATTGCGGTGGTGGTGGCGCGCGTCGCGCGCACGGTCAACAACCTGGAGCGGCGGGCCGAGCCGCTGCTGGAACAGGTGACGGCGCTCTCGGCGCGCGTCAACCAGATCGCGGCCGAGGGGCGCGAGGTGGCGGAGCAGGTGACGACCATCTCGGATCACATCTCGACGGCGACGCTGCACTTCTCCGAGTCGGCCGCGCTCATCAAAGACGAGGTGCGCGAGTTGAAACAGTTGGTCGGCTATTCGACCACGACGGCGAAGGACAAGATCGAGCGCGTCGGTCGGGCCATTGATCGCGCGCAGCGGCAGTTCTCCGCGACGACCTACTTCATCCACACGAAGCTGGTCGAGCCAGCGCGCGAATTGGCGGCGGTCATGGCGGGTGTACGGCGGGGGCTGGAAGTACTGACCGCGCCGCGCCCCAAGGAGATCGATCAGACCTACAGCGAGGAAGAGATGTTCATCGGCTGACCCAATCCAAAGTCTGAAGTCTAATGTCCAATGTCCAAAGTCAGCGGCGGATATTTTGACTTTGGACTTTGGACATTAGACTTTTAGACTGGCATTTAACTTATGACCACCGCAACGCCGCTTGAGTTGAAGAAGACCATCAACCTGCCGAAGACCGGCTTCGCGCAGAAGGCCAACCTGGGCCAGTCCGAGCCGGCCCGCCTGCAACGCTGGACTGAGATCAACCTGTACCAGTTGATCCGCGAGCGCAGGGCGGGCGCGGAAAAGTTCGTCCTGCACGACGGGCCGCCCTACGCCAACGCCGACATTCACCTGGGCACGGCGCTCAATAAGCTGCTCAAGGATTTCGTCGTCAAGTCGCGCACGATGATGGGCTACGACGCGCCTTACGTGCCCGGCTACGACTGCCACGGGCTGCCGATTGAGCTGCACGTCGAGCGCAAGCTCGGCGAGAAGAAGCGCGGCATCCCCGTGAACACGTTCCGCCGCATCTGCCGCGAGCACGCGGCGGAGACCTTGCAGCGGCAGACGCGCGACTTCAAACGGCTCGGCATCCTGGGGCTGTGGGAGAATCCTTACCTCACGATGTCGAGCCAGTACGAGGCGGAGACCGCGCGCCTGTTCGGCCGCTTCGTCGAGCGCAACTACGTCTACAAGGGCGCGCGCCCCGTCTACTGGTGCATCCACGATCAGACCGCGCTCGCCGAAGCGGAGGTCGAATACAAAGAGCACGCCAGCCCCTCCGTCTATGTGAAGTTCCCGCTGTCGGAAGCGACGGCGGACGGCAAGGCGTTTAAGCGCGAAGTGCTCGGCGCTGATTACGACCCGCGCCGCATCTTCTTCCTCATCTGGACGACGACGCCTTGGACGCTGCCCGCGAACATGGGGATCGCGGTCAACCCGAACTTCGAGTACGCGGCCGTTCAGAGCGGCGAAGACGTTTACGTCGTCGCGGCCGAACTCGTTGACGCGGTCGCCGCGAAGTGCGGCTTGGGAGCGGCGAACGTCGTCGCGCGCTTCCCCGGCTCGCGGCTTGATCGTTTGGAGTGTCGGCACGCGTGGCTCGAACGCCCTTCGCTCGTCATGCTGGGCGAGCACGTCACGCTCGGCGGCGAGGCGGACGCGGAGACGGAGTTGGACGTGAGCGAGGCGCGCGATAAGTCCGCGACGGGCAAGGCGGGGACGGGCTGCGTGCACACTGCGCCGGGGCACGGGCACGACGACTTCGTGATCGGCAAACAGTACGGGCTGGAGATTTACTGCCCCGTGGACAACGCCGGCCGCTTCACGCCCGAAGTCGAGCACTTCGCAGGCGAGCGCGTGTTCGAGGCGAACCCACACATCGTCGAGTTCATGCGCGGGCGCGGCGTGCTCGTCTTCGGCGAGGAGTACCGCCACCGCTACCCGCACTGCTGGCGCTGCAAGAACCCGGTCATCTTCCGCGCCACGCCGCAGTGGTTCATCTCGTTCGACACGCGCCCGCTCGAAGCGGCCGTCGAGGTGGACGAAGACGGGCGTGATCGGACGAACTTCACCGATAACGAGACGGACGCGCCCGCGTCTCTGCGCGCGCTCGCTCTGGACGAGATCGCGCGCGTCGAGTGGCTGCCGGCATGGGGTGAGGATCGCATGGGCAACATGCTGCGCCACCGCCCCGACTGGTGCGTCTCGCGCCAGCGCGTGTGGGGCGTGCCGATCCCGGTCTTCTACTGCGCGGACTGTCAGATCGCGGTCGCGGACAAGGCAGTCGTCAACCACGTCGCCGACATCTTCGCGCGCGACACGGCCGACGCCTGGTACGAGCGCGACGCGAAAGACCTGCTGCCCGAAGGGTTCACCTGCCCGAACTGCGGGGGCGCGGAGTTCACGAAGGAGACGGACATTCTCGACGTGTGGTTCGACAGCGGCGCGTCGTCAGTCGCCGTGCTCGAACACTACCCGGAGTTGCGCTGGCCGGCGGACGTGTACCTCGAAGGCGGCGACCAGCACCGCGGCTGGTTCAACTCTTCGCTCATCATCGGTCTGGCGGCGCACGACCGCGCGCCGTATCGCACGGTCATCACGCACGGCTGGACGCTCGACGCGCAGGGCAAGGCGATGCACAAGTCGGCGGGCAACGCCGTCGCGCCCGAAGAGGTGATCAAGGAGGCGGGCGCGGAAGTGTTGCGCCTGTGGGTCGCCTCGACCGACTACATGGAGGACGTGCGCTGCTCGGCGGAAATCTTGCAGCGCGTCGGCGACGCCTACCGCAAGATGCGCAACACGGCGCGCTTCGCGCTCGGCACCCTCGCGGGCTTCGACCCTGAGCGCGACTACGTGGCGCGCGGCGAGTTGTTGGAGATCGACCGTTGGGCGCTCGCGGAGTTGGACGCAGTCGTCGAGCGCGCGCTCGCGGCCTACAAGGCTTACGAGTTCCACACGGTCTATCACGCGCTCTACCACTTCTGCACCGTGACGCTCTCGGCGCGCTACTTCGACATCATCAAGGATAGGCTCTACACGGCCGCGCCCCGCGCGCACGCGCGCCGCTCGGCGCAGACCGCGCTCTACGAAATCGCAGACGCGCTCGCGCGCCTGCTCGCGCCGATCCTCGCCTTCACGGCCGACGAAATCTGGGAGAACTTGCCGCCCGTCGTGGCCGGCAACGGCGACGCGGCCGTCGGGCGCGTGCCATCCGTCCACATGGCGGATTTCCCCGTCGTCTTCGGCGAGCGCGACGCGGAACTGTCGGCGCGCTGGGCGCAGTTGTTCGAGGTGCGCGACGAAGTCCTGCGCGCGCTGGAAGAGGCGCGCGTGGCGAAACTGATCGGCAGCGGACTTGAAGCGCGCGTCCAGATTACGGCGCGCGATCCCGTCTACAGCGTGCTCGCCGAGTACACGGCGGAAGAGTTGCGCTACGTCTTCATCGTCTCGCAGGTGGGCGTTACGAAGACGGACGACGCCGAAGCGCCGCCGGTGCGTGTGACAGTCGCGCGCGCCGACGGGCAGAAGTGCGAGCGTTGCTGGAACTACTCGACGCGCGTGGGCGAGTTCACGCGCTACCCGACGGTGTGCGAACGCTGCATCGAGGCGCTGGCCGAGATCGAAGCGGAAGGAGGTGTGGCGTGATGGCGGCACGCAACTTAGGCTGGCGCGCGGGCTATCTGCTTGCCGCCGCCGCACTCTTCCTCGCCGACCAGGCGTCGAAGGCATGGGCGGTGCGCGCGCTCCGCTTCGACCACGACATCACGCTCATCCCGCGCGTACTCGATTTTACCTACGCCGAGAACGACGGCATCGCCTTCGGGCAGTTGCAGTCCGGCGGCAACTTCACGCGCTGGATGCTCGTCGGCCTCGCCTGCGCAGCGGCCGTCGCCGTGCTCGTCTATTTCTTCCGCACCCGGCGCACCGATGACCGCGTCCTCGGCGCGTGCGCCCTCCTCCTCGCCGGCATCACCGGCAACCTGGCCGACCGCGTCCGCTTGGGCCGCGTCGTTGACTTCATCCTCCTCCACGCGGGCGACCACCACTGGCCCACCTTCAACGTCGCCGACGCCGCCATCTGCACCGGCGCAGTCCTGCTCGCCCTCGATCTGTTTATGGAGGGCAGACGCGCCCGACACAGTGCGGCAGTTAGTAACCAATGAGCGGTTATAAAGGGGCAACGATGATCTGCGCGAGACCAACTAACAAGTACCAAGATGTATCCTGAGCTTTTCCGCATCGGCAACTTCCCCATCAACACCTACGGCGTGCTGCTGGCGACGGCGTTCCTGCTGGCGCTGGTGGTGGCAGCGCGGCTGGGCGCGCGGGACGGGCTGCCGCGCGAGCGCATCTACGATCTGGGGCTGTGGCTGCTGCTGGCGGCCATCGTCGGGTCGAAGGTGCTGCTGCTGTTCGTCGAGCCGGAGTACCGCGCGCACCCGCTCAACCTGCTGTCGCTCGATTTCCTGCGGTCGGGGGGCGTCTTCTACGGCGGCTTCATCGCGGCGGTGGCGACCGCTTACGTGCTGGTGCGGCGCTACAAGCTGCCCTGGTGGCAGACGGCCGACGCGTGCGCGCCCGCCATCGCTTTGGGCAACGCCATCGGGCGGCAGGGCTGCTTCGCCGCCGGCTGCTGCTGGGGCAAGCCGACCAACTTGCCGTGGGGCGTCGAGTTCACGGAGCGCGCGCACGAGATCACGGGCGTGCCGCTCGGCGTCCACCTGCACCCGACGCAGCTTTACGAGTCGTTCGCCACGTTCCTCTTCTTCCTCTTCCTCGTCTGGCTGCACCGGCACAAGCGTTTTCGCGGGCAGGTCATACTCACCTACGCCGTGCTCTACGCCGTCATGCGTTTCGTCATCGAGTTCTTCCGCGCAGATCAGCGCGGCGACATCCTCGGCCTGACAACGCGCACGGGCCTCTCCACCTCGCAGTTGATCGCGCTGCTCATCGGCGCGGCGAGTCTCGTCCTGCTCGTCGTGCGCTGGCGACGCGCGGCGAGTGCCGTCGGCGGCGACGAGCAGCCCGCGCCCGCGCCGCACGCGGCCAAGGCGTGAGCGATGGACGAGCCGCACGACGCCGCGGTCGAGCAGGATGCGCCGACGCTCGTCTTCACCGTCGCCGCGGAAGATGCCGGCGCGCGCCTAGACGCTTATCTCGCCGCGCGCGTTCCCCGCGTCAGTCGGACGCGGCTCAAGCAGGCAATTGAGGACGGCGATGTGCTCGTTGACGGCTGCGCCGCCAAGCCCGCGTACAAGCTGCGCGGCGGCGAGACCATCGAACTCGAAGACCTCGCGCCGCCCGCCGCCGACTTCCAACCCGAAGACATCCCGCTCGACATCGTCTATGAAGACGCCGCCATCGTCGTCGTCAACAAACCGGCCGGCATGGTCGTCCACCCGGCCGCGGGCGTCTCTTCGGGGACGCTCGCCAACGCGCTAGCCTTTCGATTGCGGATTGCGGATTGCGGATTGCGGATTGAAGAAGAAGCAGCCGGCCCTCCGTCGAATTCTGCTAATCCGCAATCCGCAATCCGCAATCCGCAATCGAGTCAATCCACAAGCCGCAATCCGCAGTTCCCCCGGCCCGGCATCGTGCACCGGCTCGACCGCGACACGTCGGGGCTGTTGGTCGTCGCCAAGACGGAGGTGGCGCACGAGCATCTGGCGGATCAGTTCCGGGCGCGGACGGTCTTCAAATCTTACGTCGCGCTGGTGCACGGGCGAGTGCGCGAGGAGCAGGGGCGGATCGAGCAGCCGGTCGCGCGCGACCCGCGCAACCGGACGCGCATGGGCGTGGTACGCGGCGGGCGACCCGCGCTGTCGCGCTACCGCGTGCGCCGCCGCTTCGAGCGGTTCACGCTGTTGGACGTTGAGATCAAGACGGGCCGGACGCATCAGATCAGGGTGCATCTGGCGTGGCTTAAACACCCGGTCGTAGGCGACAGGGTGTACGGCGGCGGGCGCGATCAGACGATCCCGGACGCGCGCCTGCGCGCGGCGGTCGCCGCCCTGGGCCGGCAGTTCCTGCACGCCGAACGGCTGGCTTTCGACCACCCGCTGACGGGCACACGCATGCAGTTCGCCGCGCCGCTGCCAGCGGAGTTGAGCGGGTTGCTCGACGCGTTGTAAGAGCGGAGGGCCGACCTCAACACAGAGGGCACAGAGACACAGCGGAGCGAAGGCATGCAAGTCTCTGTGCTCTCTGTGCCGCCTCCGTGTCCTCTGTGTTGAGATTGGCCCTCGCCAAATCCAACCCGAACAAATTCTCTCCCGCTTGGGCAGTTGCCCGCCGCAGTTGCTATACTGTCCCGGCGCTCAAACGGCCCTCGCAAAAGGCAACGAAGCTTGGCCCCGACGGCATCGAACACACGGCGTTGAATCAAGGATTTAGCTCCCGTTCGCAGTCCGCCGCCGTCTCCTGATTTATGAGAAATTTCGTCCGCGTACTGTTGTTGCTCGCGCTCGGCTGTGTGGCCGGCGCGCAGACTTTCGCCCAGCGGCAGTCGCAGCCGACGCCGACGCCGCTCACGCTGCCGGAGGGCGGGCCTGAGCGCGTGGTCACGCGCCTCGTGCGCCTGCCCGTCACGGTGTTGGACAATAAACGCCAGCCGATTTCGGGGCTGACCGCGAACGACTTCATCGTCTATGAAGACAAGCAGCCGCAGAAGATCGAGGGCTTCTTCGACGAACAGGCGGCGCTGCCCATCTACGTCGCCGTGCTGATGGACACCTCCTCCTCGACCGCCGGCAAGCTGCGCTTCGAGCGCGAGGCGGCGAAGGACTTCATCTACACGGTCGTGCGCCTGCGCAAGGACAAGGTCGCCTTCGGCACGTTCGACGACGACGTGCGGCTGGTGCAGGACTTCACCGACAAGCTCGATCTGCTCGACAAGGCGGTGGACTTGATCCGGAAGCCCGGCACGCAGACCACGCTCTACGACGCCGTCTGGGAGTTCTGCGATCAGAAGCTGAGGAACGTGAGCGGCAAGCGCGTCATCGTCGTCATCACCGACGGCGACGACACCTACAGCCGCGCGCGCCTCAAAGACGCCATCGAGATCGCCCAGCGCACCGAGACAGTGGTCTTCGCCATCTCGACCAAGGCGGGCTTTTCGGGCAGCGTGCCCGGCGTCGAGGCGGGGCAGGTGAAGGACGAGGGCGACAAGGAGTTGGATCGGCTGTGCGCCGAGACGGGCGGCAAGGCATTCTTTACGGGCGACCGGCTCGCGCTCGAACGCTCGTTCACGCAGGTGGCGCGCGAACTGCGCTCGCAGTACCTGCTGACCTACAAGCCGACGCGCGCCTTCGACGGCAGCTACCGGCGCATTGAGGTCAAGCTCGCGGACACCGGACGCAAAGGTCTCGAAGTCCGCACGCGCAAGGGCTACACGGCGGCGGACGACACGGTGAAGTAAATAGCAAAGAACAAAAAAGGGTTGGGCTGACAGAAAGTTGTCGAAGTTTATGTCTCAGCGTAGTCGGTTGGGTCGTGCGCTCGCGTTGGCGCTGGCGTTGGTCTTGGCGGGCAGCGGCGCGCTGTGGGGCGGGGTGCGCGCGCAGCAACCGCAGCCGGCGGTGCAGCAACAGCCGCCGAAGAATCCACCGGCCAAGCCGGCCAAGCAGGAGCAGGACGAGATCACTCTGCCGCAGGACGAGGATGTCGAGCGCGTCAACACCGATCTGACCACCGTGCTGTTCACGGCCGTGGATAAGAATAAACGTTTCGTCACCACGCTTCGGCAGGAGGACGTGCGCGTGCTCGAAGACGGCGTGCCGCAGCCCGTCTTCACCTTCCAGCGCGAGACCGAGCGCCCGCTCTCGCTCGCCATCCTGATCGACACCAGCCAGTCGCAGGAGCGTACGCTGCCCGACGAGAAAAACGCCGCGCGCGAGTTCGTCGATCAGATCATCCGGCCGAACAAGGACGAGGTCGCCGTCGTCTCCTTCACCGGCGAGTCCACGCTGGAGCAGGGCATGACCGGCAGCCTCCAGCGCATCCGCCGCGCCATCGATCACGTCGAGTTCGTGCGCCCGTCGGGCTACGTCGGCGGCGGTGTGGTCGTCGGCACGCCGCCCATCTCAGGCACGAACCAGCAGTTGGCCGCGTCCACCGCGATCTGGGACGCCATCATGGCCACGAGCGACGGCGTCTTCGCGGAGACTTCCGAGAAGACGCGCCGCGCCATGATCCTGATCACCGACGGCGCGGACACGAGCAGCCGCTTCCGCATGCCCGACGCGATTGACAGCGCGATCAAGACCGACGCCGTCATCTACTCTGTCGGCATCGGCGACGCGTACCTCTACGGGGTCGAGGAGGCGACGCTGCGCAAGCTCTCAGAGCGCACGGGCGGCCGTGCCTACTTCCCGAAGAACGAGGAAGACCTGCGCGCCGCCTTCGCACAGATTCAACAGGAACTGCGCTCGCAGTATCTGATCGCCTACTCGCCGACGAACAAGGCACGTGACGGGCAGTTCCGCCAGGTGCGCATAGACATCACCAACCCGGAGTTGCGCAAAGAGAACCTGCGGCTCACCTACCGCCAGGGCTACTTCGCCAAAGGCGGCAGCGGCGAGGCGCAGCGCGGCGCGCAGAAGAGCAAGCGACCGTAAACAAACGCCGGTTCGACGGCAGGGAGAATTTGAACCACGAAAGCACACGAAGCAACACGAATTGACGACGGAATTATTTCGTGTTGCTTCGTGTGCTTTCGTGGTTCAATCTGTTCTTGAAAAGCGAGGGGCGCGGCCAACCGTTGGCCGCGCCCCTCGCTTTTGGTTGCCTTTATCGTTATTGACTGTCGGGCCGCTCAGTGGCCCGCGCGTCGTGCCGCGCCGTGGCTCAGGATCGTGAGCTTGATGGCACGGCGGCCGAAGCGCATGGCCTCGCGGGTCGTCGGCACCCAGATGTCGATCTTGTGCCCGCGCACCGCGCCGCCAAGGTCTGCGACCAAGTACTCGCCGCTGTACGCGCCGGCTTCGAGCCGGACGCGCGTGCCCAGCGGCAGCACGCGCCGGTCGGCCGCGATCAGCCCGCGCGTGACCGCCAGCCCGCTCGCCGTGCGCCCGCGCAGCGAATACGCGGTCGCGGTGAACGCGAGCGCCGCCGGGTTAATCGTCGCGGCCGGGTTCGCCCGCTTGCTCTCCGGCGGGGGCGGCCCTTCCTCAAGGTCTGTGAGCAAGGGCGCGGCGGGTAGTTTCGCGTCCGCCGCGGCTGCCGAAAGCGGCGTGCCTTCGGCGGACAGGCTCGCGCCCGCCGCTTCAGTCTTCGTCTGCGTCTGTGTCTCCTGTCTTGTCTGTCCGAGGTCTTCTGCGATTGACGGGTGTGCGTAAAAGATGAACGAGCCGAGCAGCAGTGCGCCCGTCAGCGCGGCGCTGCCGCCGAAGAGGGATTTTGCCATGTATTCGGGTCTCCTGTACCGAAGGTGTCTTTCAGCGGCGCGCGAGCCGTGCACGGCAAAGTTCGGGGACTCGACCCCCGCGACCCAGGAGGCAACCAACTGCCGGTCGCGGGGTGGGGACTCATATCCTTGTTGCGCCGAAAATGCTGAAAGAGTTGGTAAAACAAAAACAAGCGAACGTGATCGTGCGAGGATCGTTCGCTTGTTCTATGCCCTTGAGGCTATCACAAGGGGCGGGGCGAGTCCAGCCGTGAGACGGGCAAAAAAGGGCCGGGGTTTAACGACGTTGGCAGCCGTCACCAGCGTGACATCGGCGGCACGCCGACGCCGTCCAGGCGGAGAACGGCCGCGCGCCGCCCCGGCGGCAGCCCCGCGTACAACTCGACAAAGGTCGCGTTCGTCCAGCCGAAGCCGATCTGGTTGGCGGCGTAGCCGAACTTGATGCCAGTGCCCAGGTCGGACGTGCGCTGCGCCACGTCGTACTTCTCGACGATGGTACGGTGCGCGATGAAGTCCTTGAGCACGAGCGAGAGGAAGTTGACGCTGACGCGATCCGCCTCTTTGTCGAAGCCGTAGCGGCGCAGCCCCTTGACGGCGATCAACTGCATCGGGGCCCAGCCGTAGGGCGCGTCCCACTGATTGCCGCTCGTGTTATCGCTCGTCTGTAAGCCGCCCAGACACTCGAAGCGCCACAGGTTGGCGGCGACGCGCGCGGCCTGCTGCGGCGTCGCCAGCCCGACCCAGAGCGGGTAGAAGGTGGTCACGAAGTGGTAGCGCCGCACCTCGCGGCGGCGGAAGTTATAGTCGAAATACAGCCCGTCCTTGTCATCCCACATCAGCCGGTTGACCCGGCGGCGGCGCTCGGCCGCGCGCGCCGTCCACACACGCGCCGCACGCGGGCGGCCGAGCGTGCGCAGAATCTCGGCCGCGTCCCGTTCCATCAGGTAGAGCAGCGAGTTCAGGCAGACAGGGTTGTAGTTGATAATGTCGGCGCTAAACGGGCCGAAGCGGTTCGACGGGTCGAAGCCCGACTCGCGCATCGAGCGGTCGCCCGTGTAGAACGCGGCGGTCAACTCGTCGCGCGCGCGGTCGTAATACTCGCGCACGTCGTAGTCATAAACCTCGTGCGTGCGGTAGAACTCTTTGACGCGGTCGTAGTGTGTGCGCCCCTGCGCGTCGCGCTCGTCGGCGATGACTTCGGGCGCGGGGCCCGTGCCCGTGTCGTAGTAGCGCGCCAGCCCGGTCTCCGGCGTGAGGTGCGGCGCGGTCGTCCAGAAGCGGTAATACTTTTCAATCGCGGGCACGGTGCGCGCCAGCCACGCGCGATCCTGTGTCTCGCGATAGACGTTCAGGATCATCTGCGTAAGGAAGGGCGGCTGCGAGCGCGTCAGGTAGTATGTGCGGTTGGCGTTGAGGATTTTGCCGTAGCGTTCGATCTCGTAGAGGAAATTCTCGACCATGTCGCGCGCCAGTTCCGTCTCGCCGTCGCGCACGAGGCCAACCTGTATGAAGTAGCTGTCCCACCCGTACATCTCGTTGAAGCGCCCGCCCGGCACGACGTAAGGGCGCGGCAGGTAGAGTAGCCCTTGAGATTGAATCGCGGCGGGGTCGTCGGGCAGCGGCAGCAACTCTATGCGCGCGAAGGCCGCCACCGGCATCTGCGCGCGGAGGGCGCGCGCAACGCGCTCGACGTTCTCCGCGCGCGGGACGTACACGGGCCAGCGCGTGCCCGTGCGGCTGGCGGCGAACTTCGGATCGACGGCCGCCGCGGCCAACTGGCGGGGCCCGCGCGCCAGCGTGTGCCAGCCGCGTTTGATGTACTGCCGGATCGCTTGCAGGTCGGCGCGGCTCGCGCGCTGCTGCGGCCAAGCCGGCGCGCTTAGCGCAAGTAACAACAGAACGACTAATCCGGCACGCCCCTTCTTATTCATCCCTCATCCCTCATCCCTCATCCTTCATCCCTGCTCTTGCAGCCACTCGCCGCGATAGACGACTTGGGCCGCGCCGGTTAGGACGACTTCGCCGTCCGCGCGCCACTCGACTTCGAGTCGGCCGCCGGGCATGTGGACGCTGACGCGCCGGTCGGTCAAGTTGTTCACGCACGCGGCGACGGCCGCGGCCGATGCGCCCGTGCCGGAAGAGAGCGTCTCGCCCACGCCGCGCTCCCAAACGCGCGCCTCGATGTTGCCGCGGTCGCGCACGCGGATGAACTCGACGTTGGTGCGGGCGGGGAAACGCGGGTGCGATTCGATGATGCGCCCCAGCCGCCGCCAGTCCGCGGCGTCGAAGTCCGCGACGAAGAGGCACGCGTTCGGGTTGCACATCTCAAGCGCCGTGAGCCGCACGGTCTCGCCGCCGCCCACGTCGAACGGGTAAGCAACGACGCGCGCCAGCGGCTCATCGGTCAGGAGCGGAATCTCCGCGCTCGCAAAACGCGGCACGCCGAGCTCGGCCGCGAACTCGTAGCGCCCGCGCCCGTCCGCCTCGATCAGCCGGTACAGCTTGACGCCCGCGCGCGTCGAGAGGCGCAGGTCGGTCGCCGCCCAGAGCTTTTCGTGGTGGAGGAACGCGGCGGCCGCGCGCGAGCCGTTGCCGGACATCGCCGCCTCCGAGCCGTCCGGGTTGAAGATGCGCAGGCGGAAGTCGGCGGTATCGTCAGCAAGTTTTTCGAGCGTGGCGATGCCGTCCGCGCCCGCGCCGTAGTGCCGGTCGCAGACGCGGCACACGAAGGTGGGCAGCGCGTCACCGGCGGGCAATTCGGCGGCGGCGCACACGATGTAGTCGTTGCCGTAGCCGTGGAATTTGACGAAGCGCATGGGCGAGAGGATTAAACCACGAAACCACACGAAACGACACGACGGCTGGCAGCCCGGTTTTCTCCTCTAGTCATGACACCGCGTGCCACGCGTGCGAACGTTGACCGGCGGCGCGATTTATTGTATTTGTTAGCCGCTCGCGAGACCGTAACGGTCGTCAGCCTTCCCGTAAGATTACAAGGGTTGCCAGCCATTTAGCAGGACTACAGCCGATCCTCAGAATCTGCACTTGTCACAGCTTCTTGTGCCAGCCCTTCTACGTTCCCCCGGGGAGCCACCCTGCTCCTCATTTGCCGCTGTTGCATCCCCCGCACTGGCGCAGGCGCAACAGTTGAAAGGAAATCATGGCCATGTATAGAGGTACGAACCAGGAGACGGAAGCCCCCGCCGGTTCTGCGGCCGGGACAGGGACGTTCACCCGCCGAAACTTTGTCAAAGGCGCGGCCACCATCGCGGCGGCCGCCGCCGTCCCCCTGAAACCTGTGCTCGGCGGCAAAGAGTCGGTCGTCGAGGCGGCGAACGGGAACAGTAATGCGGCGAACCGCATGAACGACTGCTTCAACTACCGCAAAAACACGGCGCAGGCCGAGCGGGTCAGCGTCGGGCCGCAGGCGGACAACGGCGACGCGGCGCGGTACACGGACTTCAGCGGCGTCTACACCAAGGGGCTGCTGCACACCGCCCTCGGCGTGCCGAACGCGGCCGCCGTCCGCAGCCTCATCAACGCCTTCCAGACCGGCAGCCAGGCCGACTTCGCCAACATCGGCGTCGGCACGCCCGGCGGCGGGCCGAACTCGAAGCTGAACGGCCCGCAGGTCGCGCTGGCCTTCGACCTCGAAGGTCTCGACTCGCACGCCACCGTCATCCCGGCCGCGCCCACGGTCGCCAGCGCGCAGACGGCGGCCGAAGAAGTCGAGCACTACTGGTGCGCGCTCTTGCGCGACGTGCCGTTCAGCGAGTACGCGACGAACGCGTTGGTCGGGCAGGCCGTCAACGACATGAACAACATGTCGTTCCTCCAGAGCACGGCGAACAACCAGTTCCCCTACCCGGTCACGCGGCAGAATCTGTTCCGCGGGCAGTTCGTCCCCGGCGACGGCAACGTAAAGGGGCCGTACATCTCGCAGTTCATGATTCAGCCGACGTTTTACGGCGCGCAGCCGCTCGACCAGAAATACCAGACGTTCCAGCCGAACCAGGAATTCATGACCTCTGTGAGCGCGTACCGGAACATCCAGAACGGTGGCGATTCCGAAGGGCCAGTGACCTTCGACCTCAACCCCCGCTACCTGCGCAACGGGCGCGACCTCGCCGCCTACACGCGCGTGGACGTGCTCTATCAGGGGTACTTCACCGCGTTCCTCGTCCTGGCGGGCCTGGGCGCTGCGCCGAATCCGGGCAACCCCTACATCGGCTCGACGACGCAGAAAGCCTTCGCCACCTTGGGCGGCCCCGACGCGGCGGGCACGATTGCCGAGATGGCCACGCGCGCGCTCAAGGCCGCCTGGTTCCACAAGTGGATCAAAGACCTGCGCATGCGCCCCGAAGAGTACGGCGCGCTGGTGCACGCGCGGAAGACGGGCGCTAGCCCGATGCCCCAGGCGGCGGCGGCGCTGCACCCGGACGTGCTGAACTCGGCGGCGCTGCCCAAAGTCTTCGCGCAGTACGGCACTTACCTGCTGCCCCAGGCGTTCCCCGAAGGCTCGCCGACGCACCCCTGCTACCCGACGGGGCACGGCACGGTCGGCGGCGCGTGCGTCACGGCGCTGAAGTTCTTCTTCAACGGCAGCCAGAAGCTCCGGCCGCTGCTCACGGCGGCCGGGCGCGACGTGTACGAGCCGAGCGCGGACGGCTTCTCGCTCAACACCTACACGGGCGCGGACGCCGGTAGCCTCGACATTAACGGCGAGCTGAACAAGCTGGCCTACAACGTCTCGTTCGGGCACGGCATCCACTCCGGCATCCACTTCCGCAGCTCGACCTACTGGTCGATCCTGCTCGGCGAGCAGGTCGCGCTCAGCGTCCTGCAAGACCGCGCCAAGAGCTACAACGAGCCGTTCACCATCAACATCAAGAAGTTCGACGGCACGACGGCCACCATCACCAACCAATAGCCTCAAAGTACCGCCCGCTTCGATTGCGGAATGCGGATTTCAGATCGCGGATTAGAGAAACGATCATCTCTGAATCCGCGATCCGAAATCCGCATTCCGCAATCTATCTTACGAGTGGCCCGCGAAGGAGGCCAGCAGGACGGCGACCGCGTCGAGGTAGCTGCGCCGCGCGGCGGACTCGAACGGGTAGTGGTTGACGATGAGCGAGAAGACCAGCCGCTCGCCCGCCGCGCTCGTAACGTAGCCCGACAGCGCCGCGACATTGTCGAGCGTGCCCGTCTTGGCGCGCACGTTGCCGGCCGCCGCCGTGTTCCGCATGCGCGTGCGCAGCGTCCCGTCCACGCCCGCGACGGGCTGCGCGCTCAGCCAGACTTGCGCGTGCCGGTGGCGGCTCATGTAGGTCAGGAGTTGCAGCGTCGCATCGGCTGTGATCAGGTTGTGGCGCGACAGCCCCGAGCCGTCGTAGAAGGCGAGCCGCGTCGTGTCAACGCCCGCCTCGCCTAAGAATGCGCGCACGACGGCGCTCCCGGCCGCCGCGCTCGTCTGCTTCGGATCAGCGCCCGGAAACTGCCTGCCGAGCGTGCGCAGGATCAACTCGGCGTAGAGATTCTGGCTCGGCTTCAACGTCTGCGCCGCGATTTCGCTGAAGGGCGGCGACTCGCGCTTCGCCAGTTCAATCAACTTCGTCAGGTCGAGCGGCGCGGACGCGCGCGCGCGTGCGTCAACGATGCGCGTGCGCCCTTTGATTGCGACGCCCTGCTTCTCCAACGCGGCGCGCAACATCGCCGTGAACAGCAGCGCCGGCCGCCGGACGGCGACGTTGTCCCTGTACTCGCCGTCGTCCTGCGCGATGCTGCCCGTGACGTAAACCACATTCTGGCCGAGCGGGCGTTCGACGTTCAGTTCGCGCTTCGCGCCGCGCGGCGCGGTCACGGCGCGGTTGACGATGGTGATGAAGTTCGGCGCGTCCGCGACCTCTTCGTTCGCCTTCGGCGTGACGACGCGGACGATGGGGTTCGCGGGGCCGGGCGTGATGAGCGCCGCATCGCCCACGCGCGCCGCCGGCTTGACTGAGAGATCGAGCGCATTGTCCACGACGGTCAGCGCCGTCACCTCCGCCGCGTCGTAGCCTTGCAGATCATCCCACTCCCAGCCAATGCCGAGTGGCGGCCCCGTGAAATAACTCTCGTCGCCGACCAGATCGCCCTCGACGCGCTTAACGCCGGCCGCCACGATGCGCGCGGCCAACTCGTCGAACGCCTTGTAGTAGTCGCCGCCCTGAAAGCGCGTCGCGTAGGTCGGGTCGCCGCGCCCATAGACGATCAGATCGCCGCGCAGCTTGCCGGACTTGTCGGGGCGCTCGCTCGCGTAGACCGAAGTGACGAAGCGGAAATCAGGCCCCAGCCGGTCGAGCGCGGCGGCGACCGTGTAGAGCTTCATGTTCGACGCGGGCATCAGGAGCTTGCCGGCGTTCGCCTCGAACAGCACGCGCCCCGTCTCAAGCGACGCGACCTTGCCGGCCAGCACCGAAGGCGCAAGCTGCGGCTGATCGAGCACCTCCTGTATGCGCGCGCGCAACTCTTCGACCGTGCGCGGCGCGGGCGTTAAGACCTGCGGCGTCGGCGTGGCAGCGGGCGTCGGCGTGGGAGTCGGGTTCTGCGCACGCGCCGGCCGATAAGGCGCTGACGTGGCCGATAGCAACGCCGACAAAAGGAGCGCGGGCAGGCGGGCGGGAGTTCTTCTCTTCAGTGGCATGGCAAGTTAACGGCGGATCACGACACAAGGTAAGGGGCGAAAACATAACCACGAACTCACACGAAAAGACACGAAGCAAAACACACGAAGTTTAGTGTCAGTTGTTTCGTGTCGTTTCGTGTGAGTTCGTGGTTAATACTTCCGCCTCACACATAACCTGTTAGTCCGTATCAGCGGGCGGCGCAAAGCGCGCGCGTCAGTCGCCGCCGCCCCGCGCGGAGCGCAGGCGGGGCACGTCCGGGTCGGTCTGTTGCTCGCGCTCGCTCTTTAAGAGCGACGTTTCGTATTTCACGTTGCCGAGCAGCGTGTCGAAGACCGCCTTGATGAAGCCGAGGATGGCCGGGCCGAGCACGATGCCGGGGATGCCAAACGTGTAGACGCCCGCGACGAGCGCGACGAGCATCCAGTAGAAGTTGAAACGCCCCGCCCCGCGCGCCGCGAGACGCGGGCGCAGCAGCAAGGACGAGCCGAGCGTCATCAGCACGCCCGCCACCAGATAGACGGTCGCCGCCGTCGGGTCGTGGCGGAAGGCGAGCAGGTAGATGGAGACGGGAATATAGACCGCCCACTCACCCAGCAGCGGGAAGAAGCCGACCAGGAACGTCGTGATCGCCAGTACGACCGCGAGCGGCACGCCGAAGACGACGTTCAGCACGAGCACCAGCAGCGCCTTCAACGTCTGATCAATAAACACGGCTTGCAGCGCGCCGCTGAGCGCACCGCCCACGTTCTCGCTGAGTTTGTCGTAGAGCGGCAGGTACTCGCCGGGCACGCGCATCTTGATATAAGCGGCGATGCGTTGGCGCTGCGTCAGCACGTAGAAGACCGTGAAGAAGAAGATGGCGGTCGAGGCCAAAAGCAGCGGCGCGCGCGCGCGGAACTCCTGCACCGCCGTCGCCGAGCGCGTCAGCGCCTCCCTGAACGCCGTCTGCAAACCCGTGCGCAAGCCCTGCCGGCTGACCGGCACGTACTGCTCGACCGCGCGGCTGATCTGCTCGATCATCTCCGGCTGCTGCTTGTTGACGTAGTTCGAGTAGCCCGACAACTCGTGCCACGCGTAGCCGACGAGCACGCAGAGCGGCACGACGATGAGCGCCATCGTCACCAGGGCGCTCCCCGCGCGCGCGCGCAGGTGCTGCTCCAGCCACTCCTGCACCGGCAGCAGATAGACGCCCGCCACCACGCCGAGCAGCAACGCCACCAGCACCTTGCCGACGAGCAGCGCGAACAAGCCCACCGCCAGCACAACCGCGACGCCGTACACCAGGATGCGCCGCGCGTCCGCCACGGTCAGCTCGCTCAAACGGCGCGTGTCGTCTTTCGCCATCTGCTGCTAATGTAGCACACAAGTTTTCACGGCTTGAATGCGCGCCTATGACAAGACTCACGCGAGTGTTGACAGCCTCGCCGCGGTTGCGCGATGCTGCGTCCAGGTTGACGGTTTCTGCTGACGCATCAATAGCTCACTGCCGGCACAGGCATCTTCATCAGCCACGAGCGGGAGGAAGCTTCGGATGACCGCGAACGACGCGCCCACCAGCCTGCCCCAGGTCAAAGTCTTCATCTCCTACGCGCACGCGGACGAGCAATTCGTGCGGCAACTCGTCGCGGAACTGGCAAAGCACGGCGTTGACGCCTGGTATGATCGCAAACCGCAGACGGGTCTGCGCGGCGGCGAGACTTGGGAAGAGCGTTTAGCATCCGAGCTATCGTCAACTTCCTACGTGCTCGTCGTCTTATCGCCCGCCTCGACGCGCCCCGACTCGTTCGTCACCAACGAGTATCAATTCGCGCTGAATAAACACGTACCCGTCATTCCGCTCTTATATCAAGCCTGCTCGATCCCTCTTTCCCTGACCAAGTTTCAATACATTGATTTCGTCAACTCAGGTTTCGCCAACGCGCTCGCGCACCTGTTGAGTTCGTTGCAACCTCCAACCGCCCCGCCACCTTCCGCGCTCACGCCTAATCTCATTCACCCCTACCCGATGCAAGCCAACTTCACGGGCCGCGTGAGCGAGCGCAAGGAACTGACGGCGTGGCTAGCAGACGCGGCGCGGCCCCTCTGCGCGCTCGTCGCGATGGGCGGCATGGGCAAGTCCGCGCTCGCCTGGTACTGGGTGATGAACGACGTGCTGACGGACGAGCAAGCGTCCGTCGCAGGCGTGATGTGGTGGTCTTTCTACGAGGGCGAATCCTCGTTCGCCAAGTTCATTGACGACGCGTTCCGGTACGTCACGGGGCAGACGACGATTGACGTGGCGCGCTTCCCCACCACCTACGACCGCGCGCAGGAGCTACGCCAACAGTTGCAGCGCAAGCGCGTCCTCTTCATCCTCGACGGCTTCGAGCGCCAACTCCGCGCCTACGCCCGCCTCGACGCCGCCTACCAGCAAGACGCCGCCGCCGACACATCCGCCGACGCCCGCGCCTGCGTTGACCCGACCGCTGCCCGCTGGCTCAGAGACATTTCCTCCGGCGCGACGCGCGCCAAAGTGCTCCTCACCACGCGCCTCATGCCCCGCGACCTCGAAGACCGCGCAGGCGACGCGCTCGCGGGCGTGCTCAAACGCGAACTAACAGAGCTGCCGCCCGACGACGCCGTCCACTTCATGCGCGCGCAAGGCGTGACGAAAGGAATTGATTCCGAGATCGCCAACGTCTGCGCCGCCTACGGCAACCATCCCTTGAGCCTGCGCCTGCTCTCCGGCCTAATCGCCCGCGACACACGCACACCCGGCGACATCGCCGCCGCGCCCCGCCACGACGTTCATGCCGACCTCATCCAACGCCAGCATCACATTCTCGAACAGTCCTACAACGCCCTGCCCAAAAAAGAACGCGCCCTCCTCTCACGCATCGCCGCCTTCCGCAATCCGATGACCTACGACACGCTCGCCATATTCGATAACTTCAGCTTCGCCAATCGTCCCAACGCAAAGAAATTCGACGCCGCGCTCGAAGACTTACGAGTGCGCGGGCTATTGCAGCGCGACACAAAGATCAATCGCTACGACCTGCACCCCATCGTGCGGCACTATGCCTACGACCGTCTGACCGACAAGGCGGGCGTCCACACTCGCCTGCATGATTATTTCGCTAACATTCCAGCGCCCGATGAGAAAAAGGCGCAGAGCATTGAAGACCTCGCGCCCGTCATCGAACTCTACCATCACACTGTCCGGGCTGGGGGATATGATGAAGCATCGAAATTGTTCAGTGCCCGACTCGTAAGATCACTCTACTTTCGCTTCGGCGCATATCAAATCTGCATCGAACTCTTGAGCACGCTCTTCCCTGATGGCGAAGACCGTCCACCGCGACTAAAGAATGAAAGCGCGCAAGCGTGGGCGCTATCTGCACTGGCGGTCTCGTATGATCTCTCTGGTCAGACTCGACGCTGCTTGCCACTATTCGAGCAACACAACACACTTCTAGAAAAGTTAGACGACAGAAAAAATCTCGCTATCGGACTGGGGAATATCGCCACAACTCAGATCAACATCGGCGAACTAACAGCGGCGGGGCAGCACCTGCGGCGGCGTATCGAGTTGTGCCGCGAGGTAAAGGACGAATCAAGCGAAGCCGTCGGTCATACAGAATTGGGAAGGCTACTCACTTACTGCGGCGAGTTCGATGAGGCGGATACAGAATTATTGGTCGCTCAAGAAATATTCGACCGTAGATACAAAAATGTTGCGGTGAATAATTTCGTATCCCTTGTTCGAGCATTTCGTTCACTTCGCGCCATCTTGATGGGCAATATCAATGATGCGCTAACTATGGCGCGCGAATCGCTGAAATGGGCTGACGAAGTTGCGAATACGTCTCACCCATATGAAAGCGACTTCATCCGCGCCGAATGGCTATGGGGTACGGCACTGGTAATGGAAGGTAAAGACTTGAACGCCGCCGCCGAACGCCTCACCGATGCGCTCACGCGCTGTCGTCACATCAATTTGGTTGAGCACGAGCCGGACATCTTGCTCGCGTGGGCGCGTTGGCATCGTGTGCGAGGCGATGTGGAGGAGGCGCAGGCGCAGGCGGAGGAGGCGCTGGCTATTGCTGACCGGTGTGAGTATCGGTTGAAGCAGGCGGAGATTCATAATTTTCTGGCGCGGTTGGCGTTGGAGGCAGGCAAGCGTGATGAGGCGCGGGCGCAGGCGGAGATTGCCAAAGAGCGGGCGTGGTGTGACGGGCCGCCGTATTGTTATAAGCCGGCGTTGGAGGAGGCGGAGGGGATGTTGCGGGAGTTGGGCGCGGGAGAATAGGTCAGTCAATACCGCTTGCGATGGCGGGCGGGTACACAGGTGCTCAGGACGGCTTGAATAAGGAAAGGCCGCGGCAAATGCTTGCCGCGGCCTTTCCGTTGGTTGGGTTGGAGTACGTGGCGGCCCCTTTCGATGGCGACCGCCGGGTTAGCGTTGGCGAGTTACTTGATCTGGAACTGCACGGTGTGCGTGACCGGATCGTTGCCTGCCTTGAAGCTGAGCGCATACGTCCCGGTCGCGTAGCCGGTCGTCTTCAGGTTGAAGACGTAACCGCCGAGCGCCGGGTCGTAGCGGAAGTTGTAATCGGGGTTCGCGTTGCCCGCGTCTTGCAGCGCGCCCGAAGTGTTGTTCGAGAGCCGCGTGATGCTGAGCGTGGTCACGACGACGGCCGACGCGGACTGGTTCGCGCCCGCCGCGTCGGCGAGTTGCAGCTTGACGGGCAGGACGCTGCCGCTCTTGACCGCCCGCGACTGGTCGAAGAGCGAGTTGACGGCGTAGGCGACGCGGTAGCTGACGGTGCGCGTCGCCGTGTTGCCCGCGTTGTCGCGCGCGTTGACGGTGAAGCTGTACGTACCGACCGCGCTGGTGTTCACGAGCGCGCCGCTCGCGACGGGGCCGGCGCATTGCGCGACGCCGGACTGCGCGTCCGTACAACTGTAGCTCGCCGCGACCGCCTGGTGGAGCAGATAGACGGCGTTCGCGGGCGCGTCGAGTTGTATGACGGGCGGCGTCTGGTCAACGTTGCCGCGCGCCGCGAGCACGAACGGGCTGAGCGACGTGACGCGCGCGGAGACCGTCCGCGTCGCCGCGTCAGGCGCGGGGTTATCGGGCGGGAGGATCGTGCGATCCACGAACGTGCCGGCCTCGCCGTGCAGGACGCGCACGTCGGCGAACGTGTATGGGTCGGTCGGCGCGACGGGGCTGAACGAGAGCGTGATGGGGCCGCTATAGACGGCGGTCGTCCTGATCTCGAAGGCGTAGCCCGCGCCGAACAGCTTGTAGCCGTCGGGCAGCGAGCCGGCCGCCGCCGCGTCAACGGGGATGACGGTGGTCTGCCCGGCCTGCGTGACGTTCGTGAACGTGACACTCACGCCGTTGGCCGCGACGCCGACGTTCGCGCCGGCCGGCGTGTTCGGGCGCGGCGCGGGCTGCCACTTCGGATTGAGGTAGTAGCCGGGGGCGTTGGTCAGGTCAACGCGGCCTGTGCCGTCGGCGTTAACGAGGTCAATGCTGCCGCCATTGCGCTGGCTCGTGAAGGCGAGCCGCCGCGAGTCGGGCGACCATTCGGGCGCGTAGTTGAACTCGAAGTCGCCGCCGATGTGTACGAGACCCGTGCCGTCGGCGTTGACGACGTGGAGCGCCACGAACACTTCGCCGTAAGGGTGAATGAAGGCCAGCTTCGTGCCGTCCGGCGACCAACTCACGTTGTCGAGATAGTTCTCGCCGCCGAACAGCGTCGTGCGCCCCGTGCCGTCGGCGTTGATGACGTTGAGGGTCGTGCCCGCGCTGCTGTCGGACAGGAAGCTGAGCTTGCTGCCGTTCGGCGACCAGTGCAACGGGCCGTAGAGGACTGAATAGTCGTTGGTCAGGTTGCGACGGCCCGTGCCGTCCGGCCGCTCGGCGCAGAGGTTGGCCAGATGCACGTTGTCATTCGGGAAGCGAACGAACACGATCTCCGCGCCGCTCGGCGACCACGTCGGGAAGTAGTCTATCTCGCCCGCGTTGTTGTCGAACTTGATCAGGTTCGTGCCGTCCGCGTTTATCACGTAGATGCTCTGCGCGAACGTGCCGGCCTGCATGTCGAAGAAGCCGCGCGTGAAAGTGAGCCGCGCGCCGTCGGGCGACCACGCGGGCGCGCTGTCAGAACCGTTCGTGCTGGTCAGTTGGCGCGCGTTAGTGCCGTCCGCGTTGACGACGTAGATGCCGCTGCTGCTCCCGTCGGGCCGCGCGGCACTGTAGGCGAGCCGCGCGCCGTCGGCCGACCACGTAATGTTATTGACGTAGTCGCCGCCCGCGCTGGCCAAGTGCATCTGGTTCGCGCCGTCGGCGTCCATCGCGTAGAGGTCGGTTGCAGTCCGCGCGTAGTCGTAACGCAGGAAGGCGATGCGCGTGCCGTCGGGCGACCAGACGAAGTCGGAATCTTCGAGCGGATTGCTCGTCAGGTTGCGCGCGCCCGTGCCGTCGGCGCGGCGCGTGTAGATTTCCGCGTTGCCGCTCACGGGCGACTGGTAGGCGATGAGCGGGTTGACGGTGTACTGCGGCCCGCGACCCCAGTCGGGACTGTTGTCGTCGGCCGCCTGGTGGTTCGACAGGTTGCGCACGCCGCTCCCGTCGGCGTTCATCACGAAGATTTCGCCGAAGGGGCCGGTGCGCTTGCTCATGAAGACGAGCTGCGTGCCGTCGGGCGACCACGCCGGTTCAACGTCGGCGCTCTGGTTGTCGCTCGTCAGGTTCGTCTGGTTCGTGCCGTCGGCGTTCATCACGAACACGTCCTCGAAGCCGACGCGCGTGCTGTGGAAGGCGATGCGCGTGCCGTCGGGCGACCACGCGGGCGCGAAGTTGGGTGCGCCGGGCGTGTTCGTCAGGTTGAGCAGTCCCGTGCCGTCCGCGTCCACGCCGCTCGTCGCGGACATGACGTAGATGTCGTTCTGGCCATAGTTCTCGCGGCTGACGAAAGCGATGCGCGTGCCGTCGGGCGACCACGCGGGCTGCGAGCCGCCGAAGAAGTTGCGCGTCAGGAGGCGCGGCGCGGCGATGGCGCGCGCGTCGCGCACCCAGACGCGGTTGTTGCTCGTGTAAGCGAGCCACTGGCCGTCGGGCGACCAGGCGGGATCGACGTTGATGTCGTTGCCGACGGTGGTGAGCGGATAGACGCCCGTGCCGTCGGCGTTCATCACGTAGATGTTCGTACCGTTCGGCTCCTGCCGCGCGAACGCGATCTTCGCGCCATCGGGCGACAGCACCGGCGTGTACTCGCTCGCCGTCGTATAGGTGAGCCGCGTCTGCCCCGTGCCGTCCGGGTTGATCAGGTAAATCTCGTTGTTGTTGATGTCCTGATTGCTGACATAGACGATCCGGCTATTGACGACCGGCGCGGGCGTCGGCGTCGGCACGGCCGGGCCGGAGACGAAGAACTCCGCGCCGCCGGTGTTGTTGGGATTCGGGTCGGGCGTCGCGCTGCCGACCGTGAAGTTGGCGGTCAGTTTCGTGTAGGGCGCGCCCGTTACGTTGGCGGGCACGTAGATGGTCTTGGTCTCGTTGGCGGCGGCGCTGGGGAACGTGCAGTTGAAGCTCGCGCCGTCGGGCGCGCTCGCACACGAGCCGCCGTTGTTATTGGAGATGGCGGTGAGCGTCACGCCCGGCGGGAGTTGGCCCGCGAGCGTCACGTTACTGGCCGCGCCCGGCCCGTTGTTGACGACGAAGACCGAGTAGATCACCTGCCCGCCCGCCGGCACGATGTAGAGATCGGTCGAAGCATAGACGCTCATGTCGGCCGCGGCCGGCGGCTCTATGGGCCGCCACTTCGGCCAGGCGTAATAGGCGGGCGCGTTTGTCAGATCGACGCGCCCCGTGCCGTCGGCGTTGATGATGTCAATGCCGCCGCCGCCGCGCAGGGTGCTGAAGGCCAGGCGCGTGCCGTCGGGCGACCAGGCGGGGTGTTCGTTGTACTCGAAGTCGCCGCCGACCGTCAGCACGCCTGAGCCGTCCGCGTGTGCGATATAGACGGTCGCCGCGTTGTAGTTCTGCACGGTGAGCACGCGAAAGTAGGCGAGCCGCGTCGAGTCGGGCGACCAGACGGGCGCAGAGGCCCCGTTGGACGAGGCGTCAATCTGCGTGTCCACGCCGCCCGCCACGTCGAGCACGTGGAGCGTCGAGCCGCCCGTGACGCCGCGGCTGTAGGCGAGGCGCGTCGAGTCGGGCGACCAGGAGAAGCTGATGTCGTCGCGCGCGTCGTTCGTCAGGTTGCGCACGTTCGTCCCGTCGGCGTTCATCACGTGGAGGTTGCGGACGCCGCTCGCGCCGGTCGAGCCGTCCACCGTGCCGCGCAGGAAGGCGATCCGCTGGCCGTCGGGCGACCACGCCGGCAGATCGTCCGCGATGCCGGCCGCGCCGGTGAGCCGCGTCTGATTGCTGCCGTCGGCCTGCGCGACGAAGATGTCGCTGCCGGCGGGGAGGAAGAACTCGTTCAGCCGGCCGCGCACGAACACGAGCCGCGTCGAGTCGGGCGACCACGCGGGCGCGTCGTCCGCCTCACCCGCGCCGTTGGCGAATTGCGTCAGCCCCGTGCCGTCGGCCTGCGCGACGTAGATCACGTTCGGGCCATCGCTGTTGCTGCGGCTGGCGAAGGCGACGCGCGTCGAGTCGGGCGACCAGACGGGGTTGGATTCGTGACTGTCCGGCGTGGTGATGAGGCGCACGACGTTCGAGCCGTCGGCGTTCATCACGAACACGTCCGAGTCGGTGTCGCCGTTGACGGTGACGCGTGTGAAAGCGATGCGCGTGCCGTCGGGCGACCAGACGTACTCGCCGTGATCGGACGGATCGTCCTGCGGGCTGTTGGTCAGGTTCGCCAGCCCCGTGCCGTCGGCGCGGCTGGTGTAGATTTCCGTGTTGCCGTCGCGCCGCGACTCGAAGATGAGGTGCGCGGCCGCGCCCGCGGCGGGCGTCGGCCGCGGCACGGGCGGCCCCTTGATGAAGAAGTCCGTGCTGGAGGTGTTGTCGTTGACGGGATCGGGCGTCGGGCTGCTGATGTCAAGCGGCACGTGGAAGCGGGCGTAGGGCGCGCCCGTGGCGACGAGCGACAGATCAACGCGCTTGGTCTCCTGCGCGGCGAGCGCGGGGAACGTGCAGGTGACGCGCGTGCCGCCCGCGCCGTCGCTCGCGCTCGCGCACGAGCCGTCGGTGTTGTTGACGATGGCATTGAGCGCCGCGCCCGGCGGGAGCTGCGCCGTCATCGTCACGTCCGCGGCGGCCGTCGGGCCGCTGTTGATGGCATAGACGGAGAGCGTGACCGCGTCGCCCGAAGCGATGGTGAACGGATCGGCCCCGGCGCGCACGTCCAGATTGGCCAGCGCGGGCGTCGGCGTTGGCGTGGGCGGCGGGATGAGCGTGCCCGCGAGTTGCCACTTGGGATCGTCGTCGTTCGCCGGGTTGTTGCTCAGGTTCGTCGCCCCGCTGCCGTCCGCGCGCACGGCGTAGATTTCGCTGTTGCCGTCGCGGTTCGACATGAAGGCGACGGCGTCGCTCGCGGCCGACCAGGTCGGCCGGTAGTAGCTGCTGGCCACGTTCGCGGCGATCACCTGCTGGTTCGACCCGTCGGCGTTCATCACCGCGAGGTTCTCGCCCGCCGCGTAGCGCAGGTAGGCGATCTTCGTGCCGTCGGGCGAGAAGGTCGGGCGCGAAGAGAGGCCGTCGTGCGTCAGGTTGGTGACGCCCGTGCCGTCCGGGTTCATCACGAACACGTCGCCGCCGTCGCGGCCGCTGGTGAAGGCGATCCGCGAGCCGTCGGGCGACCAGACGGGGCCGTAGTCGGGCGCGGGGTGGTTGCTCAGATTCACGCGCCCGCTGCCGTCCGCGTTGATGACGACGACTTCAGTGTTGCCCGCGCTGTAGCTCTCGTAAACGATGCGCGTGCCGTCAGGCGACCAGACGGGGCGGTCGTCGAAGGCCGCATCGTGCGTCAGGTTGGCGAAGCCCGTGCCGTCCACGTTGACGGCGCAGATGTCGTAATCGTTGTTGTAGTTCTGCCAAGCGATGCGCGTGCCGTCGGGCGACCAGGTGAACTGCGCGCCGTCGGAATTGTTGTTCGTCAACTGCGTCTGGTTCGTGCCGTCGGCGTTCATCGTCCAGACTTCCATCGCGCCCGTGCGGGCGCTGGCGAAGACGATCTTCGTGCCGTCGGGCGACCACTGCGGCTCGTAGTCGCGCGCGGGCGAGTTGGTCAGGCGCGTGACGCCTGAGCCGTCCGCGTTCGCCGTGTAAATCTCGTCGTTGCCGTCCCGGCGGCTGACGAAGACGACCTTGCCGCCGAACGGCGCGGGTGTCGGCGTCGGGGTAGCCGTCGGCGTGGGTGTCGGGGTTGGTGTTGGCGTCGGAGTCGGCGTGGGCACGTCGCAGGGCGAGACGTAGGCGTATTCGCCGAAGACCGCGTCGCGGACGCCAGAGTTGGTGGTGCGCAGGGAGGTGTCGAAGAGGAGCGGGTACTTGACCTTGAAGCCGCTCCCGCTGATGCGCGTGCGCGCGCCCGTCGCCGGGTCAACGCGGTAGTAGTTGATCGTGCCCGCCTCGTCCACGCCCAACTCGAACAGGCTGTCGGCGTCGAACGCGCCGAGACCGCCGCCGAGGCCGTTCACCCAGTCGTAGAGACTGCCGTGGCTGAAGTAGAGCGAGATGGGAGCGACGGGGAAGCTCGCGTTCGGATCGCTTGTGGCGAGCGCGGCGAGGAAGTTGTCGTCGGTGTTGGCCGCGCGGAAGCGGTAGAAGGCGTTGTTGTGCGTGATCTGCTGCGCGCTCGACGCGCCCGCGTCGTAGCCCTCGCTCGCGCCTGAAGTCTTCGTGATCGCGTTGCCGCTCACCGTGACGTTGATGGGGTTCTGCCACGCGACGTTCTGCACGACGGGCGATGCGGCGCGCACCTTGAGACCGCCCGCCGCCGTGTACTGCGAGACGAGCACCTGCGTGTTCGGCGCGTAGAGGATCACGTAGAGGTGGAGCGGCACGGTCGTGTGCTTGTTGCTCGTCCAGTAGAGGCCGTCGTTGACCGTGTAGCGCACGGTGTCGCCCGTGCGGTGGATGCCGAAGCGCAGCCCGGCGACGTGGCTGCCTGCGTCGGGCCGCCCGCCGGGCGAGTCGTACTCGCGGACGAGGTAAATGCCGCTGTAGGTCGGGTAGCCGCTGTAGGTGGCGTCCACGTGGTAGAGGTAGTCAACCGAGTCGAAGCCGCAGAACGCCTCGGTCTCGGTCAGCCCGACGTAGGCGATGCCGCCCTGCGGCAGCGTGAACTCCACGCCGCCGTCGCCCGTGATGGCCTCGGCGCTCATCATCGCGTGGAACGAGTAGTTGTTGCGCTCCGCCACCGGCTTCTCGAACAGGCTGCTGCCTAAGAGACCCGGCGTCTGCACCAGCCCCGAACCGCAGCGCGGCGGCAGCATCGTGATCGAGTTCTGCACGTCGCAGTCGGAAGGCGTCGGCGTCGGTGTCGGCGTCGGTGTCGGCGTGGGCGTGGGCGTAGGCGTGGGCAGCGGGTTGTAGATTTGCCAACTCGCCCGCGAGTCCTGCGAGGGCGCGGTCGTGACGCGCGTCTCGCCCGTGCCGTCGGCGTTGACGATGTAGAGGTCGCGGTTGCCGTTGCGGTCGCTGTTGAAGATGACCTGCGAGCCGTCGGGCGACCACGCCGGCATCAGCCCGCCCACCGGCGCGTTGGCGTTCAGGAAAGTGACGTTCGAGCCGTCGGGGTTCATCACGAAGACACCTGACTGATTGAACAGCGGCCCGCGCGGGCCGCTGACAAAGAGAATCTTCGAGCCGTCGGGCGACCAGGCCGGGTAGTAGTCGCTGAAGGCGTAGTTGGTCAGGTTGACGACGTTCGAGCCGTCGGCGTTCATGACGAAGATGTCCATGTTGCCCGCGCTGTTCGTGCGATCCGAGGTGAAGGCGATCTTCGAGCCGTCGGGCGACCAGGCGGGCAGGTAGTCGTAGGCCGGGTTGTTGGTGAGGTTGACGACGTTCGAGCCGTCGGCGTTCATCACCATGATGTCGGCGCTCGCGCCGGACTGATTCCAACTGGTGAAGGCGATCTTCGAGCCGTCGGGCGACCATGCGACCCGCTCGTAAGGCTCCATGTTGTTGTGCAGATCGACGCGCCCTGTGCCGTCGGGGTTGATGAGGTTGACGCTCCAGCCGCTCACGTCGCCGCTATGTGAGTTGGCGATGTGGGCGACGGCGATGCGCGTGCCGTCGGGCGACCAGACGGGCGTAAAGTCGAATTCCGTCCCCGGTATCTTGGTCTCGCCGCTCCCGTCCGGGTTGACGAGATAGACGCCGTTCAGGGTGTAATCATCGTCCGCCCGACTGAAGGCGATCTTGCCGCCGGCCTGTGCCGGCGGCGCGCTCAACGCCGGGGCGGCGGGCGCGGACGTGAACTTCAACGCGCGGTCGCCGGCCGGCTGCTTGGCTGCGGCGGGACTCGCTTGCGCGCGCGGGCGCGCGACGGTGGCCGCGGCGGCCGCAGCGGGCGGCACGAACAGGTTCGAGAGACTGATGCTAAGGGCCGTGAGCAGGCAGAGCAGGCGGCGGGCGGGGGCAGTATGTCGCATGGGGACTTAACTCCTTCAGGCTTGGGGCAAATAAGATTGAGCGCGCAGAAGGTCGGGGGGCGCGGCAAGATAGAGAATGGACGGCGGCGCTTGGGCGGACGCGAAGACCGCACACGCGCACGCGGGGCGGCGCGCAGTCTCGTCCCCGGCCGGCGCGCGCTAAAGCTACGCGCCCGCGGCCGCACGGGTATTCGCGCGTGGGCTTAACTTCTCGTCGTTCCTAAGCTGAGCGAATGATTAATTCGATGCAGGTCGGAGTGGGAAGACGGAATTGAAGGGCTTCTGGTTAAAACCGAAAGCCTTGCTCGCGAACGGCGGCTATCTTAAAGGCTGATCTGAAATTCAGTCAAGTTAAATCGCGGACTAATTGGCAGGCTGAGAATTGACGGGGCGGGCGCGGGCTGTCTGGCGCGCGCCGCTACTTGATGCGGACGGTGAAGGTGACGCTGCCGCTCTTGCCCGCCGGGATGTTGCCCGTGATCTGCCAGGCGACGTAGGAGACGGCCGGGTCGTATGTGCCGGTCGGCGTGTAGTTCGAGGTTGGGGCCCAGGGCGTCGGCGGCAGCGGGTAGCCGATGGCGTCGTTGTAATACTTGGGTGTCCACGCGTTCGCGGCCAAGCCCGTGTCGCCGGGGTCGAAGGTCAGCGAGTTGACCTTGAACTCGGTCGTCTTGGTGACGGTCATGGCGGCGTTGTTGACCGTGTGCGGGATGATGTCCACGATGTTGAGCGTCGAGGCGGGCGCGCCGCCGCTGTTGGTGAAGGTGATGGTGTAGATCAAGTCCGTGCCGGGCGGCTGCGGCTGCGTCTCGCAGTTGGCGGGGCTGGTGCAGCGTTTGACCAGATCGATCTTGGGCGCGCTAACTACGATCACGTCGGTCGGCTGCACGCCGGCCGTGGTCAGATCGCCGTCGCTCTGCGAGGTGTAGGCCGTGCCGACCGACTGCGCGTTGTAGTTGATCGTGGCCTGGTTCGAGACGACGGTGTTGTTGAGCGTCCCGGCGTTGACCTTGACGCTGAACTTGATCGTCGTGGCCGCGCCCGGCGCGAGCGTGCCGCCCGCGCCGGCCGTCGCGCCCGTGCCCAGGCGGAAGACGACCTGCTTGGCCACGCCGTCGTACTCGGCCTGATCGTCCGCGGCGGCGTCCGTCTTAGCCCCGGCGTTTGCGCCGCTCGTGATCTGCAAGCTGTTGGCGACGTAGGTCGTATTTGTCGGGATCGGATCGCGCAGGACGTTGTTGCTCGCGCCGTCGTTGCCGGTGTTGCTGACCATGATGGTGTATTCCAGCACGTCGTCGGGGCGCACGCTGCCGCCGTTCAGATCGCTCACGGTCTTGGTCACGTTGCCGTCCACCTGCGGCAGGAACACGTCCACGGCGAAGGTCAGCACGCCGGGGAAGTAGAGGTCGCCGGTCGAGTTGAAGGTGAGCGTGGCGCTGGTCGAGTTGTTGGGCAGGATGCCGCTGGCGTCGAGCGTGTCTATGTCGTAGCCGAACTGGTTCGAGTAGTTCGGGTTCTTGGCTGTGAACTGCGTGTTGAGCGTAGTGATGCTGCCGTTGAAGAAGTTGGTCGCGGGGTTCAGCCCGTTGCTGACGGTGGTGGCGTTCAGGCGGAAGCTGTCGCCCGTGATGCCCTCGTCGCCCTCGTAGGCGACCGCGCCGAGGTAGGTGTTGAACGTGCCGCTCAAGGGCGTGCGGAAGCCGCTGACCGTGGTCGTGACGTTGTTGCCGTTACTGACGGAGGCGAAGCCGTCGAAGACCGTCAGGTTACGCAACGGCTGGTTGTTGTCCTGGTAGACGACGACCAGCGACCAGCCGCCGTAGTAGCCGACCGTGGTGTCCGCGCCCGTGGTGGCCGTGATGTCGGCGGCCCAGTAGGTGGCGCTCCCGCTGGCCTGCACCTGCGCGGTGACGTTGGCGTAGCCCTGATAAGCGTCCGGCGCGCTGGCCCCGGCGACCGTGTTGGTGTCCAACTGCGTCGCCGTCAGCGTGGTGTACGCGCCCGCGCCCGCGCGAAACTTGATCTGGTTGCGCGTGGCGGTGGTCGAGCGCGCGCCCCAGTAGAGGCCGGCCCAGAGCACGGACGAGCCGGCGGGCAGCGTCAGCGTCGCGCTCGAAGAGTTGGTCGTGGCGCTCACGCCGTCCGTGTCCACGAACTGCATGGTGAAGCTGGTGTTGTTGCCGCTCCCGTTCTGCGCCGCGGTGCAGCCGTTGTTGCCCTGGCTGCGGCAGGTCAGCAGCGTGTTGCCGACGAGCACGATATTGCCGCGCACGTTGGTCGTCGGGTTGCGCTGCGTGAACGAGCGTATGACCTGCGCCCGCGCCGTCGAGGCCGCGCCGGCCGCGAGCAGGACGACGATTGCGGCCAAGAGCGGAACAACGCGCGCGCAGAAACCAGCGCGGCGCGCGCCCGTGCGGCGCACCTCGCTCGCTCGTGCTTTGCTCGTCGCTGACAGGCTCACTGCGGTCGCGCTCCGGTGGTCGGCTGATTGTTCTGTGTCTGCGTCTGCGCCTGCGGTTGCGTCTGCGCGGGCGGCTTGGTCTCGTCGGCCGGCTGCTGCGGCTGCGCGTCGCCCGGCGCGAGGCCGGCGCTCGCCGTGCCGAAGAGATCGAAGAGGTTGGAGAGCTTGGTCGAGATGGTGAAGTAGAGACCGCGCGGGCGCGTCAACAGGATGCCGTCCGGCTCGGTCGCGGTGGTGAAGTTGTAGCCGATGGCGAAGCGCAGGTCGGCGAACATCCAGTAGCCCAGTTCGACGCCCGTTGCCGTGCGGCGCGTGCCGGTCGTGGGCTGCGCCATGAAGCGGTACTCGAAGGCGGTGTCGAGCGAGCGCCGGATGCGCCGCGCCGCGCGCAGTTGCGCCATGTAGGTTAAGGCCGAGGTCGCGATCAGGCCGTCGCGGCTGTTGCCGCCGAACTTCAGGGCGAAGCGGCCGAACAACTCCGTGCGCCGTTCGGGCTGCCAGTAGCCGTCCGCCGAGACGGTGTCGCCGCGCTCGCTGAGCGTGTCGCCCGTCGCGCCGCCGCGCTGCGTGAACGCGCGGTGCGTGTAGCTGAAGAGCAGCCCGCGGTTGTCCGTCTGGACGGGCCGGAACGCGACGGCGGCCGTGCCGGTGAGCGCGTCGTTGGTGCGCCCCTGGTAGTCGGCGTGCGCCCACTGGAAGCGCGCCATCGTCGTCAGGCCCTCGCTGATGCGCCCCGCCGCGCCGACGGTGAAGAGTTGCGCGAGGCCCCCGGTCTGCTCGCGCAACTCGTAGCGCGCCGCCGTGCGCAGGTCGGGGTTCGGCAGGAAGGAGAGGCCGAACGCGCCGCCCGTAAAACTCGTGCCCGTGCCCGCCATGTGGAAGCCGCGCTCGAAGGCGAGATCGACGGCGAGTTGTTTGTTGACGGGCAGGCGATTCTGCAAGCCGATGACGGCGAAGCTGTCCGTGCCGTTCGCGCCGTTCTCAAGTTGATAGCGACCACTCAAGGCAGTGTTGCGCCAGAGTTTCGTCTCGACGCCGAAGGCCGTCTCGCGCCGCGAGTTCGTGCCGGCAAACCCGGTCGTGCCCGCGTCGCTGATGGGCACGATGGCGGCCGACGCCAGGCGCTGCGTGAAGAAGAGCCGCGCCCAACTGTTCCACTGGTAGCTGGCGGCGAGCGTCGTCTGGTCAGGATAAGTCGGATCGGCTTCGCCCAAGTTCTGTTCGCGCTTGGCGGAGACCTGCAACTTGTCGGTCGCCTGCCACTCGACGCCGAGCGTCAGCAGGTTCGACGTGGTCTCCTTGTCGTTGAGCGCGTCGCTGAAGCGGCGGAAGTCGTAGCCGAAGGTGGCGTGCAGGCGATCAGTGAACGTCTCCGTCCACAAGAGCGAGGCGGTCGTGCGCTCGTTGTTGACGTTCGCCGTGTGGTTGCGCTCGTCCGTCAGGCCGAGGCGCAGGATGGAGCGCGGGCGCAGCTTGAAGTCGGTCGTCACGCTCGCGCGCTGCGAGCCGGGCGTGACGGTCGCGCCGAACGGATTCAGGAAGCCCTCGTCGGCGCGCGCGTAACTGGCACGCAAGACCGCGTCCTTGAAGGGCAGCGGCTGCGTCAACTCCGCGCGATAGGCGTTGCCGTCGTGCGCCTCGTCGCTCGCCGCGAACAGGTTGCCGCTCGTCGCCACGCGCCCCTGGCTCATCGCCCAGGCGAACTGCAAGCGCCCGCCGCGCGGCAGCTTCTGCTCGCCGTCGAGGCCGCCCAGCACGAAGCGGCCGAGTTGCGCCTCCTCCTGATCGACGAACGAGACGCCGAGCCGCGTGCCCGTGCGCGCGATTGTTTTCACGCCGCGCGCCGTGTAGACGGCCGCCGACATCCCCGTCGCGCGGTGCTCGTAAGTGGCGACGATCTGCACGAGGTTGAGCGCGTAGTCGAACGCGGAGACGGGGCGCAACATGAAGAGCAGCCCGGCGGTCGGGTCGAGGTTATAGTCAACCGAGCGGACGAGCGTCTCGCGCGAGAGGATGATTTCGGGGTTGCGCCGGTCGCGCACTTCGAGCGTGACCGTTTCTGATCCGGGCAGTATGTCGCCGTGCGAAAGTTGAATCAGACCGAGGCGGCCGGCGGCGAACACGTCGCGCGTAAACGCCGTGTCGGGGCGCGCGCCCGTGACGGCGAGCACGTCGCCGCGCTCGTTCTCGACGTGCACCTTGACGCCCGTCAGCCTGCGCCCGTAGCCGACGAGTCCTAACCCGCTCTGCTCCGTGTCGAAGTCGCCGAACATGGCGTAGCTGCGGCCGCGGTCGAGCCGCGCGTAAACTTTCGAGTTCGACTCCGCGTCCTCAAGCCGCGTGGACGTGTCGCCGAAGAGTTGGTAGGCGCGCTCAAGCGGATCGAAGTTGAACAGGCGGTCGCGCCCCGCCGTGCGGTTGATCGGGCGCTGGCTGTCGTAGGCGAGCGTCAGCAGGTTCTGCCCGAACACACGCCCGCGGTAGAAGAACTCGACGTGGCTGCGCACCGTCTCGTCCGTGCCCCGCAGGGTGTTCTCCGGCGCGGCACGCCCGACCGACATCTCGGCCAATCCGACGAGCATGGCGGGGCGCAACTCCGGCGTGAACCGCACCTCGCCCTTGGCCTCGACCGTGCCCGCGCTCGCGCGCAGATCGGCCGCGCCCGCCGTGTTGTCCGCGACGAGTTTTACCGCCGCCTCGCCGCCCGCGAGCGACACGAACTGCTGGCGCGGCCCCGTAGTGTCCTGCTCGCTGAGCGCCGGCACTTCGGCCGCCGAGACGGCCAGCTTGTGCGCGCCGTCCTCGCGTCCTTCAGCGCCGCGCGGCGCTTGCAGCGGCAGCAGGCGACCGGCCGACGTTTCGAGCGAGACGGGCGCGTCCGCCGCCGGGTGATTCCACTGATCGAAGGCGCGCACGCGCACCGTCGTCGCGTCGCGCCCGTCGGCCTGCAACTCTTTCCTGTCCGCGACGATCTCAAGCCGCACGGCGGGGCCGCGCCCGTAGACCGTCTGATCTACGGCCTGCCCGGCGACGCCCTCCGGGCTGACCGGCGTGACGCGCAGGTGGTTCGGGCCGGGCCGCAGGTTGATGCCGACGAAGCTGTAGGTCGTCGTCCGGCTCTGGTGATCCACGCGCCGCTCGCCGACGTTCGCGTCGCTGACGCGCGCGCGCTCGACCTCGATCTCGACCGTCCAGCCTTCCGCCACGCGCGCCTCGACGTTGAGCGCCGTCGTCTTGATCACCTCGTCGCTCGCGGGCGAGACCAACAGCACCACGCCTGGCGCGACCGGCGCGAGCGACTCCCGCGCCTCGACCTCGTAAGTGCCCGGCGCGAGCAGCGCAGGTTCATTCATCTTCGGCGCGGGCGTGCTCGTCGCGGTCACGCTCGCGCCCGCGTTGTCGAGCGCGATGAAACTCGTCTTCTGCGTGCGCGCGGCGAGCGCCTCGTCAAACGACTGCGATTGGTTCACCAGCAGCGCGACGTTCTGCTCGTTATTAACCGGCGCGGTGTGTTCGGTCGTCGTGTGGTCGGTCGTCACGCCGGCCGGCGCGCTGTCGTCCGACTTGGCGGGCACGCGCAGGGCGAAGTTCTGGTGGAGCAGTCCGCCGCCGCCGAGCGGGGTGCGCAGCAGGCGCGTCCAACTGCGCCCGTCGCGCGTGTCGCCGTCGGTGAGTTGCGCGCCCGCCGGCAGTGTCGTCGGGTCGAGCGCGAGCACGACCGCGCCGTCGTCCACCGCCGGCAGGTTGTACATGCCGTTCGCGTCCGTCGTCACCGACTGCCCGTTCGGCAAATAAAGCCGCACGCCGCCGACGCCGCGCTCGCCTTCGTCGAACTGCCCGTTTCCGTTCGCGTCCGCGAACACACGCCCCAGGACGATCTGGCGCGTCGAGAAGATGCCGCGGCCGACCATGACCGACGCACGAGCGGGCGGCGTCGTCACGCGCTCGCCGAGCGTGAGCAAGCCTTCGACCGTGGCCGCGTTGACGCTCTCGCCCTCGCGCGCGTTGACGCCGATGCGTGTGCGGTATGTGAGCGTGGCGCGCGCGCCCGCGGCGAGCGGGCCGAGGCGGAACGTGAGCGTGCTGCCGTTAATCTCCGGCTCGACGGAGCGCGCGGGCGCACCCGCCGTCTCGACGCGGGCCGTGCCCGGCGCGTAGTGGAACGACTGGGGCAAAGTGTCGCGCACGGTCACGTCGCTGATCGCGCCGGCCGTCGGGTTGTGTATCTCTATGCGGTACGAGACCACGTCGCCGATCTCTGCGCGCTGCTGGTCGGCCGTCTTCGAGACTTCGAGCGCGGAGTTCTCGAACATCGGCACGTTCAGCACGACCGCTGCGAGGTTCGTGAGTGCGACCGCGTCTTCGGTCAACTCGAACCCACCGGCCTGCGCGACGGGCTGGCCGTCGCGCGCGCGCACCTGCACGTCGTAGAGACCGGCGATGGCGGGCCGCAGACTGAGTTCGAGCAGGCGCGAGCGATAACCTTGCGCCGTGACGTGCAGGAAGTAGCGCGCGGGACTCGCGGGCAGGCCCAACTGTTCGGGCGTGAGCACGAAGTTGAAGTGCCCGCCGGCCTGCGTGACGAAGGGGTTCTCGTTGCGCGCGTTGGGCGTGAAGCCGATGCCGGGCGCGGTCTGGAGCGGCACGGTCGCCTGCTCGTCCGTGTCGAGCGTGACGCGCGCGCCGCTGATCGTCGTCGCGCCGCCGCTACGGCCGGCGTAGATCGTGCCGAGCGGATCAACGACGGCGATGGCGTCGCTGGTCTGCACCGGGCTTGTGTTATCGGCCGAGACGAGCGCGCGGTTGATCGCGCCCGTGCCCGCCGGAATCTCGCCCGTCACGCGCGCCTGGAACGTGACGTTCACGACCCGGCCGGGCGCGACTTCCGCCAGACGCACTTCGACCTGGCGCGGCGGGCGCGCGAAGCCCTCGTCCGCGTCCACCTGATCGGTGAGCGCGCGCGCGTCGAGCCGCAGCGTGCCGGGCACGTAGACGAGACCCGCGGGCAGCTCGTCGCCGACGAGGACGTTGCGCGCGGGCACGTCGCCGCTGTTGCGGAAGGAGATGGTGTAGGTGAGCGCCTGCCCCGGCGCGGCCGTGACGCGCTCCTGCGCGTCCACCAGCTTGACGGGCGGTAGCTCCGTGTCCGTCGGCGCGGTCAGGCGCGCGCCCGTGCCGACCGCGTTGATGATCGTGCCGTCGTCTTCGGCGAGACCGCCGGGGCCGCTGGTCACGTTCGAGCGGGCGGTGAGCGTGATCGTCAGCAGCGAGTTCGCGGCGAAGTCGTTCATCTCGATGACGGCGAGCACGCCGAGGCACGTGCCGGGCGCGACGCGCTGGCTCAGCGTCGCGCCGACGCTGACGGGCGTGTCGCCGTTCGTGACCGTGCCGCTTGCGTCGTTGTCGAAGTAGAGGCTGGTGACGGCGGCCGGCGCGGTGGCGGCGGCGCGCGTGACGGTGTAGAGGTCGGGCGTGTTGCCGGTGTTGCAGATGCGGAAGAGGCGCACGAGCCGCTCGTGCGGCGCGACCGTGGCTGAAGGCGCGGTCTCGTCCGGCGTGACCGTGAGCGCATTGACGGGCAGGACGGTGATGGTGACGGTCGGCGAGACGGTGGCGTAGCCCACGCCCGTGGCGTCCGTATAGGTGGCCTCTGCCTGGTTCGAGATGATCGTGCCGGCCGAGGTCGGCGCGACGCGCCCGCTGCCGTCTTGCAGCCGCGCGCCCGCACCCGCCGTCAGCGCGAGCGCGAGCGCGAAGCAGCCGATCAGTCTGTGCAGGGCGCGAGTCATAGGAGCAAGGAAGAGGATGTAAATGATGAATGCGGAATGATGAATGATGAATGAAACACTGTTCTTAATTCATCATTCATCATTCCGCATTCATCGGTTAATTTAACTTCCAATGCGGCGCGACCTTCATTTCGCGGGCGCGGGCAATACGCCGGACGAAAAATCGGATCGCGCCGCATTGGTTTTTAGGCGACGCTTTGCCGGGGAGGCGAGCGCCGCTTAGGGCCTACCTGATCTTGACGACGAACGTGAACGTCCCCGTCGCCTGCGGCAAGACCTGTGCGATGGTGTCTTTCAGGATGCCGCCCGCCGCCTGCGTCACGTCCACCGTGCCGCCGGGATCGACGGCCGTCGTGGCCACGTAGTCCGTGAACGACGCCCAGTTGTTGGTGTTGCCCACGGGCGAGCCGAGGTTGCCGTTCTCGGTAATGACGACGTTGTTGGCGGTCAGGTTGGGATTACCCGCGACGCTCGCGGTCGCGATGTTCTTGTAAGTGACCTTGTACTCGATGTAGTTGCCGGGGATGGGCTGCGCCACACTGCCGCCCGGCGCGTCGAGCACGCGCACCGACTTGGTCAGGAGCAGGAAGCCGGTGTAGAGCCGGTCAATCGTGTCGTTTGTCGCCGCCGGGGTGATGCCCGAAGCGGCGCGGATGACGTTCGCGTAGCCGGTCAGCACGGGCGAGTTGGCCGGCGCGGTGACGCGCACCTTGATGTCCGCGGTCGCGCCGAACGCGACGGCGAGCGTGACGCTGCCGCCGCCGGAGACGGTCGTCCACGACGCGCCGCCGTTGGTGCTGATCTCGACGACGAAGTTGGCGGGCACGCCCGGTTGCGCCGGCGCGGTCAGCGTGAACGTGTCGTTCGCGTTGCCCGCGTTCTCCACCGTGTTGGTGAAGACGACGCTGTCGAGCAGGCTCGTCCCCGCGCCGGGCGCGACGTTGATGCCGTTGCTCGTCGAGAGGTTCGTGAAGTCGTCGTCGCTCGTGGTGTTGACGGCGCGCGGCGCGCCCGCGGGGCCGATGAAGACCGCGCCGACTTGCAGGAGCGTCGTCGGCACTTGGTAGCCCTGGGTCAGCGTGGCCGGGTCGGGCGGCGTGGGCGCGGGGTAGCGCTTCGGCTCGTCGAAGTTGGCGTTGCCGTCGCCCTGGTTGACGATGGCATCGCCCGACTGATCGCTGATGGTCGCGTTGACGCGGTTCTTGCCGAACGCTTCGCCGATCTCGTAGACGGGCGTGGTGGTGTCGGCGGTGGCCGAGACGGTCACGACGGTCTGGATGTTGGCGACCGAGCCGCCACTTGCGGCGAGCGACGCGCCGAGGTTGTAGGCGACGCGGTGGACGGTCGTCGGATCGGCCGGCGCGGTGGTTGACCACTGCGGGCCGCCGACGCCCGCGAGGAACGGATCGGGCAGCGCCGTGTCCACGCCCGCGCCGTTGAACGTGCCGCCGACGGTCGAGTAGAGCACGCCGGTCACGCCGGGCGGGAGCACGCCGACGTTCTTGAAGACGGTCTTCTGCGGGATGGGCACGATGACGAAGACGCCGACGCCGGCCGCCGCCGGGCCGTTAGCCACGGGCAGCGTGACGCTGGTCGCGTTGCGCAAGCCCACGTTGTCGAGCGTCCAGTTGTAGGTGATGTCGCTACCGCGCGCGACGGGGCCGAGCGGCTGGTTGATCGAGAGCCGCAATTGCGCGTCGTTCTCGACGGTGGCCTTGGCGTCGCCGCGTGCCTCCGCCTCGCCGCCCACGGGCGCAGCGCCCGAAGTCGTGTCGGTGCGGACTTCGTTGGTAGAGTTGTTGGCGGGCTTCACGTTGTCATGCGTGGTGTCGCCCGCGCCGTTCGCCGGGGCGTCGCCCAGCGTGACGACCACGTCAGTGCCCGCGCCCGCGCCCGCGCCAACGTTCACACGCACAAGGACGAGGAACGAAGCGTTGCGCGCGACGGCGTAGGAAACGTTGCCGGCGTTGTTCCTGATGTCCACGTCGCCGGGGTCAACGTTGCCGTCGTTGTTGCTGTCCACCTGGCCGTCGCCGTTGCCGTCAATGACGGCCATCGTGATGGTCGCCGTGCCGCTCAGCGTGATCGAGCCGCGGTTCTGGAGGAACAGCACGTGCGTGTCGAAGTTGCTGGCGTTCGTTACGGTGAACGAGAAGTCCACGTTGGTCTGGCCGGGCACGACGTTCGGCAGCGTGCCGGCGTCGGGCGTGATGGCGAGGCCCGCGACGCGCGCGACCGTGACCGTGACGGGCAGCGACTGGGCGCTGTAGGTGGTCGGCGTGCCGTCGGTGTAGGTCGCGGTCGCCGTGTTCGAGATGACCGTGTCGGCCGGGGTCTGCTGCGCGAGCGCGGCTCGCCCGCCCGTCAGGGCGACGAGCGCGACGAGCGCGGCGAGCGACCGGAGTGTGGCGACCGCGGTGCGAGTCTGAAATATGCTTTTCATGTCCGTCCTCATCAAATGTATCTATGGAGTGTGAGTAACGCCGGGGTAAGGTGGGCGAGCGGTATTAGCGCCCCGGCTCAGGAAGGCGTGGCGCGATCTATTTGACGCGCACCTTGTAAGCGGCGGTCAGCTTGCCCCCGGCGGCGAGCGCGTCCGACCACTCGTAGCGCACCTGCGTGTAGAGCGAGACAGGCGCGGGCACGCGCTTGACCGTGCCGTCCGCCTGGCGCTCCTCGACCGTCGGCTGCGCCGAGAATGTCCGGCCGTGATCGATGCTGTAGGTGACGGAGGCCGTGCCGTCGGCCGTGGTGCTGCCGGCGACGAAGACCGTGCCCTGCGGAATCTGCCCCGTGGCTTTGAAGTCGCGGGCGGCGGCCGTGCCGGCGTTCTCGGACGTGAGCGTCCAATCCAGCACTTCGCCGGGGCGCACCGTGCCGGCCTTGTCGAGCGCGACGCGCTCCTGCCCGCGCTCGACCGCGCCCGCGAGCGCGATCTTCACTTCGGGCTGGCCCGCCTCGCGGCCAACCATATAGTTGCGCTGCGCGACGACGCCCACGCCGCCCACTGTGAGCAGGGCGAACGCGACGAGCGGCAACGCGCGCATTCTCTTTCTTAACTTCGTCATGAGTGTTTCTCCTTACGATTCAAGAGCGGTGACGGCCGGCTCTCTCCGGCCCGAGTGCAAAGTGTGAGTGCGAAGGTTTAACCGGCGGCGCGGCGGCGGGCGGTCGTGGTGGCCGAGGTTTTACGGCGGCCCGTAGCTTGCGCCTTCGTCCCGTTGAGCGCGCACGCGACCGCGTACATGAAGTTGCGCGCGGCGGCGGCGCGCGGCAGGACGGCGGCGAAGCGCGCCTGCTGCGTGGCGGCGTGCATGATCTCGCCGGGGCGCTCGTGCAGCGCGATGACCGGCACGTGCGGGGCGATCTCGGTCAGGGCCTCGACCGCGCCCGCGCGCCCGAAGCCGGCCATGTCAAGTCCAAGCGCGATCAGATCGAAGCGCCCGGCCGCCGCCCCGCGCAGCATGTCCATCGTGTGCCGGCAGGTCTCGGCCTCGTGCCCGGCCGCTTCGAGGGCGGCGACTAGCTGAGCCGCCAACTCCTGATCGTCGTCGCAAATCATCACGCGCGCCATCTCGTTCTGCTCGCTGCTTACCCCGCGGGAATGCTGCCCGGACAGGCTCGTCCGCGCCTGACACATAACAAGCCCCATACCACGCGGCCCGAGGCGGCGCGGCGGGCGGGCTAACTGATGAAATGTTTGGGCGTGAGGCGAACAAAGCCCGCGCGTCGGCGCTTGGCGGGCGGGGCGTGCGCTGACAAAGGGGACTGACGTTTTGTCAGCGGGTCGGACGTTCTGTCAGCTTGCGGCGGACGTGTCGGCTTGTGGGCCGCCCTCGTACTCGCGCAGCTTGCGGTAGAGCGTGCGCGTGGAGATGCCGAGGACGGCGGCGGCGCGCTCGCGGTTGCCGCCCTGCTCCGAGAGCACGCGCAGGATGTGCTGGCGTTCGAGTTCTTCGAGCGTCGGCGGCGCGTGCGGCGCGACGGCCTGCGCGCCCGCGGGCGCACTCGCGCGCGCGCCGGGCAGGAGCAGTTGTTCGGCGGCGAGCGTGTCGCCGGTGGTGAGCGCGGCGGCGCGCTCCAGGGTGTTGCGCAGCTCGCGCACGTTGCCGGGCCAGTCGTAAGCGGCGAGCCGCCGCTCGGCGTCGGGCGCGAGCGCGAGCGCGGGGCGGCCGAAGCGCGTGCGGTAGAGCGCGAGGAAGTGTTCGACGAGCGCGGGGATGTCTTCGCGCCGCTCGCGCAAGGGCGGGACGTGCAGCGAGATGACGTTGAGGCGGTAGAAGAGGTCGGCGCGGAAGCGTTGCTGCTGTACGTCCTGCGCGAGGTTGCGGTTGGTGGCGGCGATGACGCGCACGTCCGCCGCGCGGTCGCGCGTCGAGCCGACGCGCCGGTAGTGACCCTGTTCGAGCAGGTGCAGCAGTTTCACCTGCACGGCGGCCGGCAACTCGCCCACTTCGTCCAAGAAGAGCGTCGAGCCGTCGGCCGCCTCGATCAGCCCGCGCTTCAGACCGGCCGCGCCGGTGAACGCGCCGCGCTCGTGGCCGAAGAACTCCGACTCGAACAGCGATTCAGGCAGCGCGCCGCAGTTGACCGTGATCATCGGCGCGTCGCCGCGCGCGCTCCGCTGGTGGATGAAGCGCGCGAGCACGTCCTTGCCCGTGCCCGACTCGCCCGTGATGATGACGGTCGAGTCGAGCCGCGCCGCCGTCTCGGCGAGCGTGACCAGACCCTTCATCGCCTCGCTCGCGTAGACGAGCGCGGGCAGCGCGTCCTCCGCCTGCGGCGCGCGCACCGCCGCGCGCAGGCCGGCGTTCTGGCGCACGAGCCGCCGCTTCTCGTCCGCCTTGCGGATCAGGGCCTCCATCTCGTCGAGCGTCGCGGGCTTCGTGAGGTAGTCGTAAGCACCGTAGCGCATCGCTTCGAGGCCCGTGCCGAGCGAGGTGTCGGCGGTCAGCATGATCACTTCGGGCGGATCGTCCAACTGTCTGATCTCGCGCAGGGCGTCTAAGCCGGACATGCCCGCCATGCGTATGTCGAGGAGCGCCACGTCGTAGTCGCTCGCCTGTAAGGCCGCGAGCGCCTCCTCGCCGGAAGCGGCCGCCGCCGCCTCGAAGCCGGAGCGCGTGAGTTGATCGGTCACGAGTTGCCGCAACAACTGATCGTCGTCCACGACAAGCACGCGCGTTTTTCTCATCCCTCGTCCCTTTCTTCGGGCGTGCGGCGCGGCAGCCACAGGCGGAAGCGGCTGCCCGCGCCGAGTTTGGATTCGACGGTGAGCGCGCCGCCCAGCGCCTCCGCGAGCGTGGTCGAGATCGCTAGCCCCAGCCCCGACCCCTGGCCCGCCTCCTTGGTCGTGAAGAACGGATCGAAGATGCGCGCGACGACTTCGGGCGCGATGCCGGGGCCTGTGTCCGCGACCTCGACGCTGACGCGCTCGCCGTGCAGCGCGGTCTTGACGACGACCTGCCCGCCCTGCGTGCCCGCCGCGTCGAGCGCGTTCGTCAACAGGTTGTCGAGCACCTGCCGCACCATCGTCTCGTCGGTCGCCACTTCGCCGACCGCGCCGGCCAGCTCGGTGCGCAATTCGATCCCGCGCGTGCGCGCATGCGGCACGAGCAGCGTGACCGAGCGCGCGACGAGCGCGTTGATGTCGCATGCCGCCCGGCGCGCGCGGCGCTGGCGCGACAGGTCGAGCAGGCCGCGCGTGATCGCCTTGCAGCGCAGGGCCTGCCGCACGATCTCTTCCAGGTAAAAAGGCCAGTTACGCTGCGCGACAAACGTGCGCAACTCGTCCGGCGCTTGCCTGAGGTCGCGCAGCGTCGCCTCGGCGCAGGTGGTGATGGCGGCGAGCGGGTTGTTGATCTCGTGCGCCACGCCCGCCGCCAACTGCCCGACGGTCGCCAGCCGGCGCGAGCGCGCAAGCTGCTCCTGCATCTCCGACAACTCCGTCACGTCGCTCCACGTGATGACGCTCCACGAAGAGCGGCGGCGGGAGTCGGCGGCCGAACCTGTTTTTGACTCCAGACTCCCGGCTCCCGACTCCAGACTTATTAGCGGCGCGATGGCGACCAGGTAGCGGCGGCGATCCTCAGCCTGTATCTCGAAGGAGGTGGCGGCGCGCGTCGTCTGGCTCATGTGGTAGGCGGCGGCGCGCTCGCCGAAGAGGCGCGCGAAGGCGTCGGCGCAGGACAGCCCGATCACCTCGGCCGGCTGCTCGTAGCCCAACGCCTCGGCGGCCGTGACGTTGCAGCGCACAATGCGCAGCGCGGCGTCGTGGACGATGATGCCGTCGGGGAGCGCGTCCACGGTCTGCTCCCAGATTTTCTTCGACGCAGTGACGACCTCCAACAACCGCGCGTTGTCGAGCGCGAGCGCCGCCATCTCGGCCAGACCCGCGAGCGTCTGCCGCTCCTCGCCGGTCAGACTGTGCGGCGTGCGGTAGCCGACGACGAGCGCGCCGAGCGTCTCGCTGCGCACGCGCAGAGGGGCGAGCGCCATGTCGCGCACGCCCTCTGCGACGTGCAGCGGAAACTCCGCGGCCGGCAGATCGGCGCTCGTGCCGATGCCTTCAAATAGCAGCAACTCGTCGGTCGTCGCGGCGCGCTCGGCCCACGCGCCGCTAAAGGGCAGGGTGCGCTCTTCGATGTCGGCCTGTGCGCGAAAGCCGCTCAGAGCCTGCCAGGTGATCGTGCGGTCGGCGAGCGAGAAACTGGCCATGGCGGCCGTGTCGGCGCGCAGCACGCGCCGCACCGTCTCGACCACCGTGCGCAACGCCGCCGCGCCCTCCGGCTGCGCGTCCGCTTTGGCCGCGCGGCGCTGCCCCGGCGGCGTGCGCGCCCGCTCTGTTGTTTTTCTCTTCATTACAACCGTGGTCGGGGAATGTGAAGCGCCGCCCCGTCTGGCGGGTACTAAGACGACGGTGCGGGCGCAAACATCTTCTACCCGCACGGCGGCGGAAAAGCAAGGAGGAGCGGCGCGACGTGTGGCGGTGGCACGGGCGGGAAGAAAACAGTAACCAGGAACTCACACGAAGAGACACGAAGCAGAAGACACTAACTTTTGTGTTCCTTGTTTCGTGTCAGTTCGTGTGAGTTCGTGGTTATGCCCTGTCTTTGACTGCGATATAAGACCCGCCCGCTTGCGGCAGGCAGCACTAACCTTAATCAGTCTTCGGCGCGACGGCGCGCACCTGTTCGGAGACGCCGGATGCGTACTTCTTGAAGTTGTCGTTGAAGCGGCGGGCGAGTTCCGCCGCCTTGCGGTCATAGGCCGCCGGGTCTGGCCAGGTGTTGCGCGGCGTCAGGACTTCCGCCGGCACGCCGGGGCACGAGACAGGCACGCCGACGCCGAAGACCGGATCGGGGCGCGTCTCGACTTCGGCGAGCGAGCCGTTCAGGATCGCGCGGATCATGGCGCGCGTGTGCGCGATCTTCATGCGCTGGCCCGTGCCGTAGGGGCCGCCCGACCAGCCCGTGTTGACGAGCCAGCAAGCCGAGTTATGTTCGGCCATGCGCTTGCCGAGCAGGTCTGCGTAGACGCCGGGGTGTAAGACCATGAACGGCGCGCCGAAGCAGGTGGAGAAGGTGGCTTCCGGTTCAGTGACGCCGCGCTCCGTGCCCGCGACCTTCGCGGTGTAGCCGGAGAGGAAGTGGTACATCGCCTGTTCGGGCGTAAGGCGCGCGACCGGCGGCAGCACGCCGAAGGCGTCCGCCGTCAGCATAATGATGTTGCGCGGGTGGCCGGCGTGGCCTTCGGGCTTGATGTTCGGGATGCTCGTGAGCGGGTAGGCGGCGCGCGTGTTCTCGGTCTTCGCCGCGTCGTCCAAGTCGGGGACGCGCGTGTCCGGGTCGTAGACGACGTTCTCCATGACCGTGCCGAACATGCGCGTCGTGCGGTAGATGTCCGGCTCGGCCTCGGCCGAGAGCTTGATCACCTTCGCGTAGCAGCCGCCCTCGAAGTTGAAGACGCCGTCCTCAGACCAGCCGTGCTCGTCGTCGCCGATCAGTTGCCGTTCCGGGTCGGCCGAGAGCGTCGTCTTGCCAGTGCCGGAGAGGCCGAAGAAGATCGCCACATCATTCGCCTCGCCCACGTTCGCCGAGCAGTGCATGGACATGACGCCGCGCTGCGGCAGCAGATAATTTAAGATCGTGAAGACGCTCTTCTTCGTCTCGCCCGCGTAGGACGTGCCGCCGATGAGCACGAGCCGCTGGCTGAAGTCCATCAGGATGAACGTGGGCGAGCGCGTGCCGTCCTGCGCCGGGTCGGCCTTGAAGCTCGGCAGGTTGATGATCGTGAACTCCGGCTTGAAGTCCGCACCCGCTTCGCCCGCCTGGTTGATGAACATCGTGCGCGCGAACAGCGAGTGCCAGGCCAACTCCGTGACGATGCGGACGGGCAGGCGGTAGCGCGGGTCTGCGCCCGCGTAGGTGTCCTGCACGAACAGGTCGCGGCCCGCGGTCGCCGCCATCATGCGGTCGCGCAGGGCGTTGAACTTCTCCGGCGGAAACTCCTTGTTGACCTCGCCCCAGAAGACCTTGTCGGCGCTCGCGGCGTCGCGCACGATGGCCTTGTCCTTCGCGGCGCGGCCGGTGTGCTCGCCCGTGTCCACCAAGAGCGCGCCATGCGCGGAGATGATGCCTTCGCCGCGCCGCGCGATCTCTTCGTAGAGTTCCGGCGTGGTCAGATTCCAATAGACGGACGAAGCCTGCGTGATGCCGTAAGCCTCAAGCCCCTGCGCGCTGCGCCGCCGGCCCTTGTCCCGCGCACCATCACCTTCCTTCGTCAACACCGATGCTGCCATTAGCTTCTCCTTAAGTGAAGGGATGAGGGCGGAGGGATGAGGGATGAATAGAAAGAACTACCTTATCAGTTCTCCTTCATCCCTCATCCCTCATCCCTCATCCCTTGTTGCTCGTCGCTGGCGGGCCAGTTCGCGCAGGGCGACCGAGAGGTCGCGGGCCGTGCGTTCGATCCGGTCGGCGTAGGCTTCAAGCTCGTCCGCCGCTTCGGGGGCGCGCACCGGCATGGCGGCGAGCGCCGCCTCTACCTGCGTGTTCAGCCGCTCGGCGGCCCCGTAAGCCTCCTGCTCGGCGTTGGATCGTTGTGCCGGCGGCGGCGTGCTGCGTCTGGTTCTACTCACAAAAAGTCCTTGCTGGTGCGGTTAGCCGAGGGGCGATTTAGAATTTTTATGCGTTGATTAAATTAGATTCATACACGATCCAATGGGCCGGAATCAAGTTGCGCCGGCCGGCCGGCCGTTGTCGTCCGCGCCCGCGCGCATCTGATTGAGCGCGCGCGTCAGCAGCAGTAACTCCTCGATCTGATCGTTCTGCAAGCGCTCCATCCGGCGCGTCATCTCTTCGAGCATCAACTCGCTCTTGAGGTTGACGCGGAAGTCGTTCTCGGCGGCGAGGCGGTCTTTCTCGCCGGAGCGGTTCTGCGACATCATGATGATCGGGGCCTGGAAGGCGGCCGTCATCGAGAGGATCAGGTTGAGCGCGATGAAAGGGTAAGGATCGAACGAGCCTTCGCCGTTGAAGGGGCTGCCTGTGTGCTTCCAGACCAGGAAGAGGTTGACCAGCATCCACGTGCCGAGGATGCCGCCGAAGATGAAGATGAACGGCCACGAGCCGCCGAACGAGGCGACCTTGTCCGCGATCTTCTGCCCGAAGGTCATCTTCTCGTCCATCTCGACGTTGATGTTGCGCGTGATGCGCTGCGAGACGATCTTGTTGGTCTGGCGCAAGCGCCGGCCGATCTCCTGAATCATGATGAGCGCGGCCGGCGGGTGCGCGAGCAGGAACTTGTGCATCCGCTCTTTGCTGAGCCGCCCCAGCGTGGCGTCGGTGTCGGCGCTGGCGCTGGCGGAGCGCGGGCCGCCGTCGAGCACCGCCAGTTCGCCAAAGAAGTCGTCGGGGCCGAGCCGCGCCAGCGTCACCTCGCGCGCGTCCTCGTCGTGCGTCCAGATGCGCACCGTGCCCGTGCGGATGATGTAGGCGGCGTCGCCCGGATCGTGCTCGTGGAAGATGATCTCGCCCTCGCGGTACGACACCTCTTCGAGCAACTCGTTCAGTTCGGCGATCTGTTCCGCGTTGAGACTCTGGTAGAGCGGCAACTCGGCGGCCACGCGGGCCGCCGCGCCGGACGGAGGCGTGCTGGTTGACATGTGGCTGTTCAGACTCCTTAAAGAACGTCGCGCCGGGGGGCCTCGGCGCGGTGAGTCGCAGACCCGGCTGCTACGGCGGGCACTTTACCGCCAACGAACGGGAAAGGCAAAGGGGAAGCAGTAGGCAGTAGGCGGTAGGCAGCAGGCAGTAAGCAGATCGCCTCAGCCCGCGCCAGCGGGCGGCAGAATGTAGCCCACGGCGCTAGCCCTGGGCTACATTCTGCCGCCGCCTCCGGCGGCTGGTTGCTTGCTGCCTACTGCCTACCGCCTACTGCCTACTGCTTTCTGTTATTCTGCGGCCGTGGACACGAAACCGGAGCGCGCGGCGTTCACGCGCCGCGAGTGGGAGATCGTCGCGGCGCACCGGACGCCGGCTCAGGTGCAGCGGTTCTTGTCGGCGCTGCCGTACAACCGCGAGCGAGGCGGGGGGACGTTGCGCACGTTCCGCGAGGCGCTGCGGCGGGGCGAGGCGCATTGTCTGGAGGCCGCGCTCGTGGCGGCGGTCATCCTCGAACAGCACGGCTACCCGCCGCTGCTGATGAGTCTCGAATCACAGGACAAGCTCGATCACGTCGTCTTCGTCTTCCGGCAGCGCGGGCGGTGGGGCGCGGTGGCGCGCTCGCGCGATGCGGGCTTGCATGGGCGGCGGCCCCTCTTCCGTAGCCTGCGCGATCTGACGTGGAGCTACTTCGATCCTTACGTCGATCTCACCGGGCGCATCACCGGCTACGGCCTGGGCAACCTCTACGAGCTGGGCGATTATGACTGGCGGTTCGCGCGGCACAACGTCTGGCGGGTCGAACGCTACCTGCAAGAGATACCGCACCGCCCGCTCACATCGTCCGACCGACGCTACGCGCGACTCCATGCGCGCTACAAAGAATGGCGGCGCGAGCACCCCACCGGCTCGCCCGTCTATTACGACAACCGCGCGCAGTGGATGGTATAAGGGATGAGGGATGAGGGATGAAGGCGGGATCACTCAAGTTGAGCGGTCACTCCTTCATCCCTCATCCCTCATCCCTCATCCCTTATTGCACTGTCGCCGGCAGCAGCGAGCCGCGCCGGTCGGTGGCGACGGCCGAGCCATCTTCGTTGACGATGCCGATCATGCCGTGGAAATGTATGTCCGTGCCGTCGAGGACGAGGAGCACGTCGCCGGCCCGCACGTGCGGGTTGTTGAGCGGGAAGCGGACGACTGTGGCGCGGCCGTTCTCCTGTTCGACGGTCTCGAACGCGAAGGAGTCGGCGTCGAGCACAAGCGTCTGCGAGTTGTTGGTGTAGTTCGGTCTTTCGGGCATGAATAATTCCTCTCCGGCTTAAAAATTATCGGGATGAAAGGCGCGGCCGTAAAGCTGCTGATAGACCCAGCCGAGTACGCGCACCTCGGCCGTGCAGAGTGCTTCGAGCCAGCAGCAGGTCAGATAAATGTCGCGCCCACGCGCGGTCGGCAAGTCGGCCGCTGCGGCGACGGTCGAGGCCGCCTCCGGGTCGAGCCGGTACTCTTGCGCCATCTCCTCGTTCGTCCGCGCCGCCTCGTCGAGCGCGTTTAAGAGTTGGCTGATCCACTCGTGCAGCGCGCGCTCCTGCGGGTGCGCGACGACCGCCTGCACGATGCCGACGGCGAGCCGCGATTCCGCGCTGTCGAAGCGATAGACCTCCTCGCCCGCCGCCTCGCTCGCCGCCTGCTTCCATTGGAACAGTTCTTCGACCTTCGGGTGGCGGATCATGTTCACGCGCGGGTCGTTGTCCAGAAACCACTGGATCACGTCGGCGAGCGCGCCCGGCGCGACCTCGCCCCGCGCCTCGCGCACGAGCGGCGGCGGTTGCTGCGCGCCCTGTGTTTCCGCTTTCGTCATGAGCAATCAACCTAACGCCGGGAGCGCGGGCGCGCGCGCCCGCCTTGAGCGCGGGCGCGCGAACAAACAGACGCGCTTTCACTCAAGCTGGAAAGAGGGCAAAGCCTGTGAGCGTGCGCGCGCACGCTTGGCGGGCGCGCGCGCCCGCGCTCCCAGCGTTTAGGCGCTCGCTTCGACCGTTGCGCCCTGCTCCTCTGCCGCTTGTTGCCCGCGCAGGTGCTTGCCGAAGACGCCGTTCCAGGGCGGGATACGGATTGAGACCGCGCCCGCGCCCTGCGCCTGGCAGGAGAGGCGGATGATGGGGCGCGCTTCGTCCGTGTCTATGTAGCCGAACAGGCGCATCGCCTTGCGCTCGCGCGCGCCGACGGGCGACAACTTCTCCGCGCCGCCGAGCACGCCAACCCAGCACGTGCCGCAAGAGGCCGAGCGGCACTGCACGGGAATCGGCCCTTCGCCGACGGTGCAACGCGGATCGGTCTGCCACCAGTCGCGCTTGTCGGTCGCAGCGGCCGAGGCGAGCTCCTGGCTGTTGACCAGCTTGAAGCGCGCCGCCTCGTTGTTCTCGTCCCACACCACCGTCCACTGCTTGTCCGTCGTGCGCAGGAAGCCCAGGAGTCCCTGACTGTCGTCCTTCGCCCGCGCGCGCAGCACCTCATCGGGCGACAGACGCGCGTGCCGGCGGTCGAGCGCGACCGCGCCCGGCGTCGCGCGAAATGCCGCCAGCCCCGCCTGCTGCACGGTCATGAAGGCGACGGCCGCGATGCCGACAAGCAGCGACTCGTCCATCCTGCGCTGGCTTGCGACCGCGCGCGCGACGGCGCGAACCTGCGCGGCGAGCGTGTCGTTGTTGCCGGTCGCTCTGAAGCTGGCGGCGTGCGCCAGCGTCGCCAGCTTGACCTCGGGCCAGAAGCGGTGGCCGTAGAGGAACGCGTGCGAGGTGTCGATCTGATCCTTCAACAGGTACTTGCCCTGCAACAGAAGTTTCTGCGCGAGCCGCGCCGGATCGGGAGCAGCGGCAAGCGCGCGTTGGAGTGCGACGGGGAAGAAGGCGAACCAGATGCGCGTCGCGTTGCGGTCAACCTCGTGGATCACGGGCAGCAGTTCGTCGAGCGCACGCGCCCACGCCGATTCGTCGTGTTGTTGAAGAAATCGCTCAAAATCCGTTTCAGTTGTGCTCATTATTACCTCAGAACAAAATGACAGTGCCGGTCAAACCGCACAGTTTACCGGCTGGCGTTGAAAGTCTCAAACGCGCAGAGCAAATGTGTTGAGCACATCCGGGCGACCGTTCAGACATAAACCACGAAATCACACGAAACGACACGAACAAAGAGCACGAAGCTGCCGAGTTCTGTTCGTGTCGTTTCGTGTGATTTCGTGGTTAAGTTCCCGCGGCGCACTACTTCACCGCTGCTGTTTAATCCAGGCCGCGATGTCGTCGACGACGTATTTCGGGATGTTGTTCGGATGGGCGTAGTCGGCGTCGCTCGCGGGGGCTGTGCCTTCGTAGAAGAGGTGGTTGAGTCCGGGGTAGCTCTTGAAGGTGACGTTCGTGCGCTTGGCGAGCGTGCGCTGCCAGTCGCGGAAGGCGTCCATCGTCACGTTGTAGTCGCGCTCGCCTTGCAGGACGAGCAGCGGTTGTTTGAGCTTGAGCGCGGCTTCGGGCGGGAAGTAGCCGCGCAGGTCGAGCCAGTAGCTGGGCGGAATATAGAGCAGGAGTTCTTTGTTGTTGCGCTCGGCGTCGGCGGGCGTGAGTTGCTTGACGCGCGCCGCCTGCTTCTTATAGCTGTCTATCGCCGCCTGTTCTTCCGGCGTGATCCGGCCGTCGAGGCCGTAGATGTACTCGTACTGCCGCACCCACTCGTCTTCGAGCGGGCGCGTCGCCCCGGCGAAGACGACGAAGCCGGCGATGCCGCTCTTATCGGCCAGCCCGATGCGCGGCACGAGCGTGCCGCCGAGGCTGTGCCCGAGCACGAAGATACGTTTCGGATCGACGCCCGGCGTCTGGTGCAGCAGCGCGACGGCGGCGAGCGCGTCGTCTATCGTCTCCTCCTTCACCGTGACGGTCGGCAGCGTGCTCAGCTTGCCGGGGTAGGCGCGCGTGCGCTTGTCGTAGCGCAGCACGGCGATGCCCTGCGCGGCGAGTCCCCACGCGAGGTCTTGGAACGGCTTGTTCGGCCCCTGCGTCTCGTCGCGGTCGCCAGCGCCTGAGCCGTGCACGAGCACGACGGCGGGGAACGGGCCAGCGCCCGCGGCGGGCAAAGTCAACGTCGCGGGCAGCGCCCACTGTGTGCCCGCGCCGACCGTGACCTGCTGCTCGCGGAATGATGAGGGCGCGGCGTAAGCCGGCGGCTGATACTCAACCGGCTTGGGCGCGTTCGGCAATGCCGCCTCGGCCAAGCCTTCCGCGCCCTCGCGCACGACCTTGAGTTGCTGCGCCGCGACGTGGAACAGCAGCGGCAAGCCCGCCTCGTCCGTCCACATGTCGAGCGCGAGCGCGCCGCTGATGACTACGTGGTAGCGGCGCGTTTTGGTTGTTCGCCCGTTCGCCTGATAGTCGGGCGTGCCCACGCGCTCGACGGTAATCGGATAATCAGTTCCCTGACTCGGCAGAAACGCGACGAAGCTCTGCGCACCGCCCTTCGTCTCGTCGTACTGATCGAGCAGGAAGACGAACTGATGCCAGAGCAGGCTCTCCAAGACCATCGTCGCCTTGGTCGGCAACTCGCGGTCGGGCTGGCCGGCGACGTGCAGCTTGACGGTCGCGCCGCTGAAGTCGGCCGTGATCAATTTATTGTCGCCGGCCGCGAGCGTGAAGCTGACGGGGCGGTGCGCGGCGGCGACGGTCACGGCCTGTTGCTGCGGGCCGCCGGCAGTCCCGCCGAGCGTCGCCTCGGTCTTGAGCGTGCCGTCCTGCGCGGTCGTGACGGCGTAGTGGTCAACGACGATGGCCTTGCCGCCCGCGTAGGTGGTGTACGTGCCGTTCGTCGTCTGCGCGTGCGCGGAGTTGAGTGATAGGCAGAGCAGGACGCCTGCGAGCAGGAGCGAGTGTTTCATAGTGCCTGTGATACGTTTGCGGCCAGAGAAAGTTTAAGCGGCGCGGCTCACTGCAAATCAATCACGATGTCGGCGGCGCTCGTCTCAGCGCCGCCGGGGCGCGGGCCTAGGAGCGAGCGCGCGAAGATGTAGAGCGCCCAGCATTCGAGCGCGAAAGGCGGGTAGCCGAGATAGCCGAGCACGGGCATCTCGAAGAATTTCACGTCGCCGAGGTACGGCACGGTGTAAGTCCAGCGCGAGAGCGCCCAGTAGTTCCAGAACTCTCATGGGAGCATTTTCGGTTATGTCTAGGGAGCATCAAATGAAGCCTACCTATGTAAATTGAGCGCTTTAAAAAGCTCTATAAGGGGAATCAAACCTGCAACAGCCCCTGCCGCTGTAACTAACTGCAAAACTAAGTTTGCGCTAAATGGCCATTCAGGTAATTGCTCAAGTTGGGCCTTCAAGGACGTTAAAATAGCAACTTTATAATAATTATCTCTACCGGGATCACTAAGGGCATTCTTAAAAGTATGGCCCAGTTCTAAACAAACCTCATCGAGCTTTATATGCTTTTCTCTAACCATTAGTTTGTGGACGTTATATTGAGTCAAGAAGAACCATAGTAATGCGCCAAAAGAAATGCTGATGATAATCAGTTGAGCATACAGCCAGACTGTGTTGACAGGTGCAATATAGAGCCACAATTCTCCTATGAAAATTAGGCCCAGACCACCCAGACCGACCAATCCAAAAAAACGTCCTAACTTTCTAATATCGTCCGCATTATTGAGGAAAAGATTGATATTCTCCAAAGGCTGTTTCGGTAATGCGAACGCTAGAATAGACATACCATAAAAAGGGAATTGTGACATTCCACCCAAAAAAATTGTGAATAGGTAAAAGCTACTATCGAAGTTGCAAAGAATGTTGGAAGACGTCCAGCACAGTGCCTTATGTTTAAAAATCATTCTCAGAAACAAACTACTCAACAATATACCAGTAATGGCCATGTAAGTTGATCGATAGATGAAGATTACCCATTTCTTATACCAAGACGAAACCGTTTGTTTTTGAGACTCTGTCGCCATATTGCTAATGACAATTCGTAGTTTCAGCAAAGCTCGATATGACCAGATAATCTCACAAGCTATCCATACAATGCCGATACCTATTAAGTAGGTGAGTACCATGTATGGATCATGAGCATCTACAGCAGCTAGCAATACATGCCGCATTGCTACTACTAATGCTGCGAAGCATACCCAAAACAACAGATACGGAATACGAAGTAACCTTGCTGGCTTTTCTAGCCCAAGGCAGCTTATGGGTACGCAACGTGGTGTTCTTTGCTCAAGCAATCGAAAAATTGTAATCGGAATCAATGTTAAGAATAGCCAGCCAAAAAAGAAAACGATCAGATTAACTCCAAAAATCTTCGCTTGTATAAAGGGGATATTCTGATAGACCCACGCATGTGGCACATTGTTTGGTACTTCATGAATAAATGCCACAAGCCAAGCTGTGCCGAGGGGGACTAAGAGATAGCGGTAGTCACCGGCTAGCACCTTAGAGAGTAATGAATTATGTTGGATAATCTCGCGCAAGCTGTCCAATAAAATGATTCCTCCTAACATCCCCAAAATACATAGCTGGCGAACATATCCACCTCTCAACCAATAGGCATCAATGATAGGCGACAAAACTAACCCTACAGATACGATAAGCAGCATCACATAAAATGATTTTGACAAGGCTCGTTTAGTAGGCCTTGGTACCCTGTTGATACGTGAAAGGATTAGATATTCTATGATTTCATAAAAAGGAATAACAGATAAAAAAGCAAATGGGTAACCTATTAACAAATTGTGTAGTGCTTGTTGCTCCTTATTATAATGTGGGTAGTACCAGAAATGGCCTAACGCTCGTCCGTAAAATAGATCTATCACAGCTCCTAACATGAAAAATATTAGATAAAGAAAAAGGAAAAGGAATGGACTCTTAAAAGAGAACTCTAATAAGGTGTGGCGTTGTAATCGATAAGAAATCGGTGCAAGAAAAAGCAGACTGCCAATTGTGAGAAAGCTATACCAGATATAGTTAGAGAAAAAAATCGCAGTGATCAGTCCGTACAACGTAAGGGAGAAACCTATGAGGGAGGTTAAAAGAAGTAAAAGTTTCTTCATAATCTAGCTCCCACCTTATTTGAACCAGAATTCAGTGTGTTGCACACAGGGACTCCTGTGCCAGACACGAATATAGATATGAGACCAAGTGAACTTTAGCTAGTAACCGTAGTTTATGGCAATGCTTCTACGTTAATAAGAAAGCGGAACGACCCGCCCTGCTGGACGCCGAGGGTGAACTGGACGTTGACGGTCGCGCCCGGCGTGAGCGCGCCGCCCGTCAGGGCGACGGTAAAGGTCGAGTTGAGACCGCCGCCCAGAACTTGTGCCGGCGGCTGCTCGACGGTCGTGCCTTTGACGAGGACGTTGCCGCCCGTCGTCGTCACCGTCACGTCCATGGAATCGAGCGCGCGCAGGTCGGCCGTCGCGGGCGTAGGCGCAGGCGCGGTTGTGATGTCCACGACACGGAAGCGCAGGCGCGTGACGGAGACGTTCAGCCCATTCCTGAACTTGCGGCGGATGACGAGCGTGCCCAGCGCGCCGTTCGGGACGGGCGCGATGTCGCGCACGCGGTTGGGCGGCGCAGTGGACGCCACGCCCGTGTCCACCAGCGACGCCTTGATCTGCGCGTTGCGCTGGATGGGACTCGTCAGATTCTCCGGCCCCGGCGCGCCCAAAGTCGCCTGCAAACCGCCGAGCACGCCGCCCTTGATCGAGACGAGGACAAAATCCTGCGCGTTGTCGCCGGTGTCCTGCGGCACGCCCGACGCGAGCCGGCGCACCCAACTGGACTGCGCGTCCGAGACGAAGCCGAAGTTCTGCGCCACGCCCGCGCCCTCGCGCAGGAGCGCGGACGAGAGCGTACCGCCGACGGCGTCCAAGCGGTGCGCCGCCGTCCAGTTCGCCGGGTCGGTCGTGCGGAAGAGGGCGAGACCGGCGAAGGGCGCGTCCGCCGCGTGCGTGTAGGCGGCAAGTCCGGTCGCGTCGGCGGCGGCCCGGTTCGCGCCGCCGTAAGACGCCAGGCTGTAGCCGCGCGCGGGCGTGTAGAGGTAGTGCCCGTGCGTCGGGAGCGTCGTGCCGTTCGGGATGACGCAGAGCGCGTCGAGCACGCCGTTCGCGCCCGTCGTGGAGACGAGCGCCCAGCCCGCCGAGCCGTCGTCCGCCCACACGGTCAAAGGCTGATCGGTGTTGTTGTAAAGCTCGACGAACTGATCCTCCGCGCCCTGCGGGCCGTCTATGCGGAACTCGCTGATCAAGACCTGACCGGCGGCGGCGGGCGTCGGCGTCGGGTCGGGCGGCGGCACGCCGGCCGCTTGCGTGACGGTGACGATCTGACCGGCGACGACGAGCGTGCCCGTGCGCGCGACGCCGCCGTTGGGCGCGACCGTGTAGGCGACCGCACCCGTGCCCGTGCCGGTCGCGCCGGAGTTGATCGTGAGCCACGCGGCGTTGCTCGTCGCCGCCCAGTCGCAGCCGGCCGTCGCCGTGACGTTGACGTTGCCCGTGCCGCCGCTCTCGGTGAACGCTGCGCTCGTCGGGCTAACGCCAAAGGCGCACGCGACCGAAGTTTGCAGCGCGCGCGCGACGTTCAGGCGGCCGCCCGTGCGGACGAGACCAGACCACTGCGGCAGCACGTCAACCGAGCCGAGCAGCGCCGCCTTGATGGAGAGCGCGCTCAGCGCGGGGTCGTGCGCCGCCAAGAGCGCCGCCGCGCCCGCGACCATCGGCGCGGCCATCGAAGTGCCGCTCAGGTAAGCGTAAGAGCTATTGCCGCCGTTGTACGTGCTCAGGATGGAGACGCCGGGCGCGGCCAGATCGACGGTCGTCGCGCCGTAGTTGGAGAAGCCGGCGCGCTGGTCGGATGAGTCCGAGGCGGCGACCGAGACGATGTGCGGCGAGTCGTAGCTCGCCGGGTAGAAGGGCGTCGCGTCGCTGTTGGTGTTGAAGTTGCCGGCGGCGCAGACGTTGAGTATGTCGGCGGCGGCCGCGGCGTCGAACGCGCTCTTGAGCGCCTGATCGAAGGCGGGCGCTTCCGGGTCGCCGCCCCAACTGTTGTTCGTCACGCGCACGTTCACGCCGCGCCGCTTCATCATGATGACGTACTGGAAGGCCGCAATCGCCGTCGCCGATGTGCCGTCGCCGTGCTGGTCGAACATCTTGAGCGCCATCAGGCGCACCTGCCAGTTGACGCCCGCGCCGCCCGTCGCGTTGTTGCCGACCGCGCCGACGATGCCGGCGACGTGCGTGCCGTGCCCGAAGTCGTCCAAAGGGTCTGCGTCGTTGTTGGCGGTGTCTATGCCGTACACGTCGTCCACGTAGCCGTCGCCGTCGTCGTCCACGCCGTTCGCGGGAATCTCGCCGGGGTTATGCCACATGTTCGCGGCGAGGTCTTCGTGCGTGTAGAGGATGCCGGTGTCTATGACGGCGACGACGACCGCGCTGCTGCCTGTCGTCGTGTCCCAAGCGAGCGGCGCTTGAATCTTCTGGAGACCGTACTGCGCGGCGTAACTCGGATCGTTCGGCGTGGTGTCGGCGAGGTGGTAGACGTAGTTCGGCTGCGCGGCGACGACGCCCGCCGCCTTGCGGTAGAGCGCCAGTCCGGGCTTGACGCTCAAGCCCGCGGGCAGGCGTATGTGCTGCCACGCGCCGAACGTGAACTCGGCGAGCACCGTCGCGCCCGTCCGCGCGTTGAGCGCGCGCGCCGCCGCGAGCGCCTTCGCATCGGCGTATTGCACCAGTAGTTCGCCCTCGACGTATGTCTTCGCGGGCGCGAGCTTCTGCGGCGCGGGCGATTGCACAGGCTGTTTCTTCGCCAGCGCACGGCGCGCGGGCGGACGCGCGTCCGCGTGCGCTAGGCAGACGTGGAGCAGGGCGAGCGCCACGAACAGGTACGTTGCGGGTTTGGTAAAGCTCATATTTTTACGGGACTCATTTCTCACCGCGCGTGTCTGGCGGTGAAGCCCGGCGGGACGTGTGTCAGCATAAAGGTTACGGACATGGTTCGCCAAGCGGCGGGCGCGGGTCGCCTTCACGTGCGGTTCTGCGGCGTGTGGACGGTCAGGCGCGTGCGCATGCGTTGCTGCCAGCGGCTGCGGACGGGTTCGACCTCCTCGATCTGCGCCAGCACCGCGCCCAGCGTCTCGCCGCCCAACTGCCGCATCTTCAGGTAGAGCAGCGCGGGCACGATGGACATCAGCGGCAGGATGAAGATGTTGATTAGCCCCGACAGGTTCGTGGTGATCTTGACGCGCGGATCGGCATTCGAGCGATGCCCGGCGACCGACAGCCGCCCCAGCAGCGCGCCCATCGCCATCGGCACGATGAACTGAATCAGCGTGATGATGATGACCGTCCGCCACGAGCGCGCCGCCAACTCGCGCGCGCGCCGGAGCGCGGCCTTCTTCTCCAGCCCCTCCATCAGCACCACCGGCGCGTAGAGCAGGTAGCGCATCGTCATCACCAGCCCCGGCACGAACAGCAGCACGAAGCCGATCATGATGCGTATGGTCACACGCAGGCTCGTGCGCAGGAAAGGGCGCAGGCGTTGGCGGAAGACGGCGAAGGCCGGGCGCAGCTCGACCGGCCGCAGCGGCGCGACCGTCAACTGCGTGACGATGAGCGCGGTCACGCCGGAGATGATCGACGCCGTGATGAAGTTGGCGGCGGTCGCCAGCAGTCCGACGAGGCTGACGCAGACGATGAAGAGCACCTTCGACATGCGCGGCTCGGCCAGTTGCAGCGCGAGCATCAGCAGCGTGAGCACGATGACCGGCAGGTGCGCGATGAGCGACAGGCGCAGGAACTTCGGGAAATACTCGCTGTAGAGCGCGAAGGCGCGGCGGTAGAGCGCGCCGAGGCCGTCGGCGTTGGCGCGCAACTCGCTGGCGAAGGCGGCAGCCGACGGCGGGCGCTCAGCCGGGTCTTTCGCCAGTGCGGATAGCACTACGCGCTCGACGCGTTTGGGAAGCTTGCGGTTCTGCGCGCGCAAAGGGGGCGGCGCGTCGCCCGTGTGACGCGCGATGATCGTCATCATGTCGCCCGTGAACGGCGGCGTACCGGCGAGCATCTGGTAGGCGATGACGCCGAGACTGTAGATGTCGGCGCGCGCGTCCAGGCGTTCGCCGCGACACTGTTCGGGCGACATGTACAGGGGCGTGCCCATGATCGCGCCGACGCGCGTGAGGCCCGCCGCGGCGGCCGTATGTGAACTGTATGCGGCTGATTGTGCCGCGCCGGTCGCGCGCACGGTCACCTGATCGAGCATGCGCGTCTGGTCGCCGTCGTCCCCGCCGTCAGTCACGCGCGGCGGCTGTTGGGCGGCGGTCTGCGGCGCGGCGAACAGGCGCGTGGCGTCCGCCTCGACCGGCGCGGCCTGCTGCTCGCTTTGACTGTTGCTCTTATCGGCAGGGCCTGCCGGGTACAGCAGCGTGTCGGCCGCCAGATCGTGGACGGGCGGGCGCGACGGCTGTCTCACCTCTTCGGGTGAGCTTGGCACGGGCGCGTGGGTGGGGGCGAGCGCGGTCGGCGCGGCGGACTGTTCTGCCGCTTCGCTGCCGGCGGCGTCGGCCAGTTTGGCGATGCCGAAGTCGAGCACCTTGACGCGGTAGCCGCCGAGCCGGTTCGGTTCGAGCCAGATGTTGTCGGGTTTGAGGTCGCGGTGGACGATGCCCTGCTGGTGCGCCTCGTGCACAGCCGACGAGACCTGTTCGAGTATGTCCACCGTCCAGTCGAGCGGCAGCCGCTCCTCCTCGGCGAGCACGTCGCCGAGCGTGCAGCCGTCGAGATATTCCATCACGAGGTAGGCGACGCGCTCCGTGCCTGCGCGCGCGAAGCCGAAGTCGGTCACGTCCACGACGTTCGGGTGGCGCAGGCGGCCGGCCGCGCGCGCCTCGCGCTTGAAGCGCTCGACGAACTCCTCGTTGCGCATGAACTGCGGCGTGATCAGCTTCAGCGCGACGTAGCGCTCCGTGCCCAGATGCGTGGCGAGATAGACCGCACCCATGCCGCCCTGTCCGAGCAGCCGCTCCAAACGATATTTCTCGTCGAGCACTTGGCCGACGTATCGCTCAAGCCCCGTCATCGCGCCGCTATCCTACCGCAAAGTTGCAGCCGACACATACGTCTGATCACGGCGCGGCCGGCCGGATGACTTCACTTGCCGGCCTTCGGCCGGAGGGTGCGCGCCACGCGCTTCAAGATGCGCAGGGGCAGGGGCGCTCGGTATTGCTCCTGCTTGCGCCACGACGCTTCCCAGTAATGGACGCAGTACGTGTCCGCCGTGATGCAGTCCGGCGAGAACTCGCCGTACCAGGGGAAGGGGTAAAAATATTCTTTCGGGTAGACCGTCACTCCCGCTATCTCCTGACGGCCGTACTCGCCCAAGCCCATCTCTTTCAGGAGCATGGTCATGACGGTGGGCGAGCGGTAGAAGTCGCCCGTCTCGGCGAACAGCCTCTGCGTCAACTCCATCCCGCGTTTTAAGAACTCGTGCCCCGGCTGCGCGCCCAGCACCGCGCTGTTGACCCAGTCAACGTCCGTCTCTTCCTGCTGAAAGCCGAGAAAACATTCATGCCGCAGGAGCGGCGCGAAATTTTTCAGCACTTCGATGTCGGTGTCCAGGTAGATGCCGCCTTCGGTGTAGAGGGCGTGTAGCCTGACGTGGTTTGATAATTTCGACCACAGCCCTCCGGCGTGGGCCGCCTGGGCGTATGCGTTATCGAGCGGGGCGTTGGTCTCGTTCCACTCTTTAATCTGATAGTCGGGCAGCAGCTTGTGCCAGCTATCCAGACACCGCCGGTTGAGATCGCTGCGGGGATTCTTGCCGAACCAGCAGTAATGAATTTTTCGCGGAATCATTGGCGCGCGTCGCAGAGCCGGCTAATTTTACATCAAGCACACGGCAGTGCGCTTATACCGAACGGCAAGGTGAGGCGGTGGCGTGGGCCGGGGAGAGAACAGTAACCACGAAAGCACACGAACCCACACGAAACGACTAACACGAGCTTTCGTGCTGCTTGTTTCGTGTCGTTTCGTGTGGGTTCGTGGTTAATTTCTTTCCTGCCCCTCAGTCGGTTCTGCAATCCGGTAGCAGTAAAACGTAACTCTGTACGCAGCATACTTGCCCGCACACCTTACTAAGCGGCCGCCGCGGCCGCGTGGGCGGCGCTGACGGCCGCGCCGACGATGACGGTCTCGTCGGTCGTGGCAACGACTTCGAGCTTGCTGCCTTGCAGCGGACTCATCTTGATCATCTCGTGCAGGTAGCCTTCGAGCAGGGGCAGCTCGACGTAGCGGGCGTTGGGGCCGGAGATGAAGAACTGTCCGGGGCCTTCCATGTGTATCTGGGTGGCGGTAGCGGCGGCGAGCGCGCGGTGGTAGAGCTTGACGAAGGCGGCGCAGCGTTCGTCCCCGCCCTGCGCGTGCGCGAAGACCTCTTCGGGTTCGAGGTCGAGGAAGCGGCGGCGGATGGCGTTGTTGCCCATGATGCCTTCCAGGTGGCCGCGTCCGCCGCAGCCGCAGAAGTTCTCCTTCGGGTCGAGCGTGACGACCGAGTGCCCGCCCTCCCAGTAGCCCTCGGCGACAGGGTAGCGCCCGAAGCCGACGCCGTTGCCGAGGAGCGCCCAGACGCGGATCACCTTGTCGAGTTGCGCGCTCGTGGCGGCGATGCCGGCGGCGAGCGCGTCGGCGTCGTGCACGATCTCGACAGGCGCTTGTAGCCCGCGCCCGCGCAGCAGTTCGGTGAGTTCGGCGCGCAGCTTCTGCCCCTTCACCTGGCGCAGGTTCGGCGAGTCCTCGACCACGCCGTCGCGGATGACGCCGGGGAAGCCGACGCCGACCGCCGCCACGTCGTGCTCGACCGCGACGAGCGCGATCTGCTCCGCGAGCGCCGCGACGATCTCCTGCGCGGGCATGTTGCCCAACTGATCCGCCGCGCTCTCCGTTTCGGGGAAGCGTTTGATCGCGCCGACGAGCTTGTGCTCCTCGACCAGCCCGACCGCGATGTGCTCCGTCGCCAGCACGCCGATTGTCCGCGTCATATTCAACCTCTTGGTGTCTGATTACGAACCGCCGGGGAGATTAACCACAAAGACACGAAGACACAAAAGATCACTTAGTGTCTTCGTGTCTTTGTGGTTAATCCCTTCAGCTTCCCGCCCCGAAGCGCGCGAGCTTGTTGAGACCGTTGAAGGCCGCCGCCTTGTAGCACTCGGCCAGCGTCGGGTAGTTGAAGACCGTGTTGACGAAGTACTCCACCGTGCCCTTCAAGACCAGCACCGCCTGCCCGATGTGCAGAATCTCGGTCGCGCCCTCGCCGATGATGTGGACGCCCAGGAGTTCGCGCGTGTCGCGGTGGAAGATGAGCTTCAAACGCCCCGTCGTGTCGCCGCGAATCTGCCCGCGCGCGATCTCGCGGTAGTAGGCGACGCCCGTTTCATACGGCACGTCCTCGTCGGTCAACTGCTCCTCTGTCTTGCCGACGAAGGAGATTTCCGGGATCGTATAGATGCCGTAAGGGTAGCTGCCCGGCTCGGTCTTCACCTGCGCGCCGAGCGCGCGCCCGACCGCGATACGCCCCTGCTCCATCGAGACCGATGCCAGACTCGGAAAACCGATCACGTCGCCCACCGCCATGATGTGCGGCTGCTTCGTGCGGTACTCCTCGTCCACCACGATGCGCCCGCGCGCGTCCGCTTCGAGACCGGCCGCCGCCAGATTGAGATCGTCCACGTTGCCCTGCCGCCCGACCGCGTAGAGCAGCGCATCGCCCGACACCTTCTTCTTGCTCTTCAGGTTGGCGACGACCGTGCCGTCCGGCGTCTCCTCGACGCTCTCGACCTCCTCGTTCAGGCGCAGGGTCACGCGGCTGTCGCGCAGGTGGTAGCAGAGCGCCTCGACCATCTCCTGATCGGCGAACGAGAGCAGGCGCGGCATCTTCTCGATCAGGATGACGCGCACGCCGAGCACCGCGAACATCGAAGTGTACTCGACGCCGATGACGCCGCCGCCGACGACGATGAACGTGCGCGGCAAGGCGGCCAGCGAGAAAATCTGATCGCTGTTGATGATGGTGCGGTTGTTGAACGGGATGAGCGGCGACTCGGCGGGGCGCGTGCCCGTGGCGATGACGAACAGATCGGCCTCGTACTCGTCCGACTGCCCGCGCGAGTTCTCGACGCGGACGTGGTGCGGGTCGAGGAAGCTGGCGTGCCCGGTCAAGACCTCGATGCCGTTGCGCGAGAGCTGCGCCTGCGTCACGTCGATCTCGGTCTTAATCACGCTCTGCACGCGGAAGGAGAGATCGTTGATCGTGATGTTCTCCTTCACGCGGTAGTTCATGCCGTAGATGTTCTGGTACTGGTAGCCCGACAGGTGTACGACGGCCTCGCGCATGGACTTCGAGGGGATCGTGCCCGTGTTGATGCCAGCGCCGCCGATCACCTCGCGCCGCTCGATGACGGCGACCTTGCGCCCCAGCTTCGCCGCCTGGATGGCGGCGCGCTGCCCGGCGGGGCCAGAGCCGATGACGATCACATCATACTTTTGCATAAACTCCTCTCGCGCGGCGCGCGCCTACGGGTCGCGCGGGCAGCACACATCGCTTTCGTGCTCGCTGAAAATGCTGAGGAGGCTTCCGGCCTGCGCGGCGGCGCTCGGAACTGGTGGCGCGCGCTTGCCGCCGCAGGGCTTAAGCTTACGTTGTAAGACGCGCGCCGGGCCGGCCGGCTTTCGCTCTATCATCGGCGCGCTGGTAACGGCACGTGAGAATCTAACCGCGCGCGCGAAAAAGTCAAGGGATTTTCATTGCCGGAGGCGGGCAGGCTTGCAGTCGTCAGCGCCAATCGCCGACGAGTATGAACGGGGCCCAGTAGAACGGGGCGCTGTAGCGGCCGCGCGCCATCAGTTCCAACTGGGCCGCGCGCAGGGAGGCGGAGGTGGAGGGGCACTCCTTCGACATGAGCCGGCTGTAGAAGCCGGGCATCAGTTCGGCCGTGGCGTCGTCGGAGATCGACCACAGGCTCACGCCGACGGTTGATGCGCCCGCGTACATGAACCCTTGGGCCAGCCCGCTCACGCCCTCGCCGCGCCGCAACTCGCCGAGACCCGTCTCGCACGCCGAGAGCATCACCAGCGAAGTGTGCAGGCGCAGGTTGAAAATCTCGCCCACTTGCAGGAAGCCGTCGTTGTCGTCGTCGCCCACGAGCGAGAGCGCCAGCCCCGTGAACTGCGGGCGCACGGGATCGAGCAGCCCGTGCGTGGCGAAATGGAGCACGCTGTAACGGCCCAAGGGCTGCTGCCCCAGAGCCGTCTCGCTGGCCTTTAAGTCGAGCATCGTCGCGGCCGCACCGCCCGACGCCGAGGCGAGGCGCGCGATCTGCTCGGCCTCGACGCGCGTGCCGCGCAGCCGCGGAAGTCTGATCTGGCCACCGCCGCTTCCGCCGCTGATGTCGTCTAGCGCGCTCTGGAATCTCAACCCGCTGCGGAGACCGCCCGACTGCTGCATGCGCGCCGCCACCGTTTGCGCGCGCGGGTCGGCCGCGTCGAACACGGGATCGGCCATGATCAGCATCTGGCCCGCGGCGGCCGGGCCGCGCGCCTGTCGTCTGATCGCGGCCAGCACCGAGGCGGAGGGCGCGTAGATTATCTCGTTGGACTTAACCAGGTAGTCGAGCGCGGCGTAGCTGTCGCCCGCCTTGTCGCTGACGAGCGCCCCGAAGGGGATGAAGTTTGTCGCCCCGGCGGCGACTATGAGCAGGCGCTTGGCGCGGACGTAAGGCGCGGCTGGCGCGACCAGAACGTCGTAGAGATCGGAGGCGACCGTCACGTAGGCTTGGACGGCCGCGGCGGCCGTTGTTGCTGCCGGCGTCTGCGCCTGCGCCTCATTCAGCCCAAGCCCGCGCCCCGGCTCAGCCAGCAAGCCGTCCGTGCTCGCCAGCGAGCGGCGCAGGCTGGCCGGGAGCAATTGCGACCTGAGTTGCTGCGCCTTGGCTTCTATGATCGAGCGGGCGGGCAGTCGGAAGAGGCGTAGGTCGCCGCGCGTCACGACCCACAGGTAAGAGTGTTCGTCGCCAAGGTTGTATTCGAGCAGGACTGTGCCCTCGTCCAACACGTCCTGCTGCATCGCGGCCACCGTGAGCGGCTGCGGCCGTGTGAGCGCGGCGTAACGCGGGCTGGCGGCCCTGATCTGTTTCTCCAGGTCGCGATACCTTAGCTCTAAATTGTCAAACTCCGCTTCGAGCGCGGCGGCAGCGGGCACGGTCAACTCCTCGCCCAGGCGCACGCCCGCGATCAACTCCGCGATCTCGCGCTGGCGCGCTTGCATGGCGGCCTTCTGCTCCAACAGTCCGGGAGCAATGCCTGCGGACAACTCGGCCCTGCCGTCGCCCAGCATGTCCAACAGGTCGCGCGCGCGTCCCTGCTCGACGGTCTGTAGGGCGGTCGTCGCGTAAGTCAGGGCGGGGCCGGCGAGCGGCGCGGACTGGTCGGCCGCCGTGAGCGCCATCTCGGCCTGTGCACCGGCCGCCTCGGCGTAAACCTCCTGCGTGGTGGCGAGAAAAGTTTTGCGCGCCTCGTCAGCGGGGCTGCTGCCGAGCAGGAATTCTTCGATGGTGCCGACGGCCTGCTGGTAGGCGGTCAACGCGGCCGCGCGCAGTTGCGCTGCCTTCTGCGGATCGGGTTCGCGCGCGGCCATCAGCCAGTAAGCGCGCCCCGTGCCGCGCTGCGCCGCCCACGACAGATCAGGGCGGGCATCCTTGCGCGCGCCGCCCGTCGCCACCGCGTACTGGCGGAGCGCCTCCGGGTAATTGTCCCGGCGCAGCGCGACATCGCCCAGACTGGTCAGAGCGGCCGCGCGGAAGCGGCGCGGCTGCGCGAGCTTGCCGATGGGCGAGGCTGCGTCGGCCGCCGCCAGCACGTTTTCAAAATGGCGTTGGGCCTCGTCGAGCCGCGCGCTCGCGTAGGCGATGCGCCCCAGCCCGAATTCACTGTCGGCGTAGGCGATGAAATCGCGGTAAGGCAGGTTGCCGGGGGCGGCCGTGCCGGCGCGCGTGAACACCTCGGCGAACAAGACCTGCCCGTCGGCCGCCCTGGCCATGCCCAGCCCGGTGTGCGTCAGGCTGCCGTCGAGAATGTTGGTGCGGTGTATCTCGTCGCTCAGCCAGTATGCGACCGCCGCCGCGACCGGGTCTTGTTCCTTCACCGCAACGACGCTGATGTTCTCCGCCAGCGCCTCGTAGTCACGAATCCCGAACGCGCTCGCCCGCGCGCCCGTGTCAAGCCCGTCCTGATCGACGTGACCGACTGACCCGGTGCGGGCCATGTTCTCCGCGTGCCGCCGCGCCATCTGCGCCAGTTGGTTGTCCCAGCGCAGCGCGCTCAACCCGTTCGTGCGGCGCGCGCCGTTAATCAAGTCCAGCAGCCGCCGTTCGTCGCCGGAGACGGGCACGACTAACTGCGCGGGGCTAACGCTGGCGTCGTTGGTCGCGCTAGCGCCAGCGCCGGCCGCGGCCTCCGCACGACGCGCGTTCACCTGCTGATATGCCATGCCGGCTTCGGCGGTCTGCCCCGCGAGGTAGTAAAGATCGCCCAACTGCGCCGTCACCAGGTTGGCGTCCGTGTCGGCGTGCGCGGCGCGCAGCAACTCCTGTGCGCGCTGATACTCCGGCAGCGCCAGCCGGTACTGCCCCGTTTGCGTATACAGATCGCCGAGCGTGTCGTGCGCCGCCGCCTCGCCCAGCGCGTCGCCCGCCTGCTTGAGCAGTTGCCCCGCCGTCGTCAGCGAGACCAACGCCTGCTCCGGCCTGTTGCGCCGCAGCAGGTCTTTACCCTTGGCGAGCGCCGCGCGGGCCTGCGCTGACGCAGCATCCGTAGCGTCGCTGCGTCGCGCCTGGCCTGCGGTCGCAGGCGTCGGCCGCTGCGCCGGTGGCGACTGCGCCAGCGGCGCAAGCACCGACGTGAAGTACAGCGTCAGCACGCTAAAGCTGGCTAAGACTCGGCGGGGCATTGATGTCCTTCGGCTCTCGTGGCGGAGCGTGCGAGGAGGTGTCTGCGGTGAAAGCGACGGCGCAACTGCCGGTCGCCCGATTCGTTGGCTGTCGGGTATCTACACCCAGATTGGTCAGCGTGTCAATTGTTCGCGGCCGCTGAAAGCCAACTGTGCCATCGCCCGCGCGCCCGAACGCGCCGCGCGCCCGCCGGTGTTACAATCGCGGGCCTGTATGGCTGTGACGCGGCGAGAGTTTATACGCGGTCTGACGGCGGCCGGATTGGTCGGCGCGTCGGCGACCGCCACTTACGCCGGCCTCGTCGAGCCGCACGCCTGCGAGTTGACCGAGACCGACATCTTTATCCCCGACCTGCCGCCCGCCTTCGACGGCTTCCGCATCGCGCAACTGTCCGACCTGCACCACAGCCCGATTGTCCCGCAGATGGACGTGCGCCACGTCGTCGCGCTCGCGCAGAGCACCGGGGCAGACATGTTCGCGCTCACGGGCGATTACACGACGGCGCGGCCGAGCTACGTCTGGCCGTGCGCCGAAATGTTGGGCACGCTCGCAGCGCCCGCCGGTGTCTGGGCCGTGCTCGGCAACCACGACCACTACACGGACGCGGAGTTGACCACGCGCGCCCTGCGCCGCGCGCGCATCAACGTGCTCGACAACGCGCACACAGTCCTGGAGCGTGGCGGCGACCGCCTGCAACTCGTCGGCGTGGACGACTGGTCTTGGGCCAAGAGCGACTGGGCGCGCGCCTTCGACGGCGTGGACAGGCGGCGGCCCACGCTCCTTTTGTCGCACCAGCCCGTCGTGCTCGACCTGCCGCAGACCGAGGGCGTGTCGCTCATCCTGAGCGGGCACACGCACGGCGGGCAGGTGCGCCTGCCCCTCTTCGGCTCGCCCGCGCGCTTCGTCAACGAGTTCAAATACCTGCGCGGTCACTACCGGCGCGGCGCGACGCAACTCTACGTCTCGCGCGGCACGGGCACGGTCGGCCTGCCCATCCGCCTCGGCGCGCGCCCCGAAGTCGCCGTGCTGCGTCTGCGGCGCGCGGAATAAGAGTTCAAGATTCAAAGTTTAAAGTTCACAGTTCAAGGTCAGACGAACCTTGAACTTTGAACCTTGAACACAACTAACAACGGACAAGCTTTTATGCCCAACTATCGCGTCATCGCCTTCCTGCTCGTCGTGGTGTGCTGGTTCGTGTTCGGGGCCGTGTTCTTCGTGTTCCTGCGGCGCAAGCCGGCGCAAGACGCTGCGCCTGACATACGGCGCGACCCGCGCTCGCGCGTAGGCGTCATCTTGCAGGCGCTCGGCTACGCGGCGGTGTGGGCGTTGCCGCGCCAGTTCCGGCCGCTCGTGGCGTTCAGCCCGGCGCTGGATGTGACGTTGATGTGCGTGGCGGTGCTGCTGTCGGCCGTTTCGGTCTGGCTGGGCGCGGCGGCGGTGCGGGCGCTCGGCAAGGAGTGGAGCTTGACGGCGCGGCTCGTCGAGGGGCACAGGCTCGTGACCGAAGGGCCGTATGCGCTCGTGCGCCACCCCGTCTACACGGGCATGGCGGGGAAGCTCTTGGCCACGGGGCTGACCTACAGCCATTGGTTGGGCCTGCTGCTGGGCGTCGTCATCTTCACCGCCGGCACGGTCGTGCGCGTGCGTAGCGAGGAGCGGCTGCTGCGCGCAGAGTTCGGCGCGGAGTTCGACGCCTACGCGCGCCGCGTGCCGGCGGTCGTGCCGGGCTTAGTAAAAGAATAAGTTTAGGCACTCTTGCAAGTTTTTGTTGACATTGAAGGGCGACGGGCGTATAAGGCGGCTTAAATTGCTCCTCAACAATTCTTCAAATGGAGGCAAACTCACATGCCAAAAAACATTCGGGTTCTCCTCGTATCGCTCCTAATGAGCGTAGCCGTCGGGTTCGCGTTTTCTGCCCCATTACCGCAAGCTGGTGACAACAAGCAGGCAGCGGGTAGGATTAACGAGGAAGCCGCAAGAATCTACAATACCCTTTCCTCCCTTTCCATGGATGATAGAAGAGTACTTTTCAGAGGTTTAACTCCAGAGTTCAAGAGCGCTCTCTGGAGGGTGCATTTGAAGTTATATCTATCAAAGCATCCTGATGTAACTGAGAGGCAGAGAGAGACCATTCTGAGCGCAATCGATTTGGCAACCCCTCAACTTTTTGAGATTCCCCAAGATAGTCCTGAATGGCAGACGAAAGTAAATGAGCCACTTCAACGCCTGACACAACAATTTCTTGAAGTGTTCGCACGCGAAGTCGCTCGGGAACTTTTAGCAGTCTTGGGCGGGCCAGAGCCAAAGCAAGAAGCAAATCCACAGCTTATCAAAAAAACCTCACTGACATTTAAGGCGATTTCGCGCAGTGTTCAAAATCCAAGTTGTACCTGTAGTACCGGTTCCGATTGGTGCAGCGGCGAAACGGAATGTTGGAATGACGGTTGTAGGGAGGCTTTTGGTTGCGGAACTTTGTTCGTGTTTAGATGTGACGGTCGATGTACGGTTCTTATCACTTGATGTCATGAAACTCAAGCTTGCCCGCCCGTAAGTTTATAAAACTTACGGGCGGTTCCATTTTGATGGCCTTTCGTCAGAAGCAATGAGTCAAAAACAGTTGGCAATCGGCTATGACCAGTTTATGCCTCGGCCGCTTCAGGAGCGCATCAGAATCTTCAACGAGATTTCCGCCGAAAACCGCGCCCAGCTAATTAAGACCCATGTCGAGCGGTGGCTGGCAGCCAATCGCCCTCGCCTTACTCACGAGCAGATTGTAGTAGTTGAGGAGATCATCCGTTCCATCTCACCTAAGTGGTACAAAATAGAGCGTGACTTTGAGAAGGCCGCGCAAGAAGTCGAGGCGTTACGTAAAAAGGCGGAAGCCGTTTTTTCACGGCAGGAGGTAATGCAAATCATGTCGAATCGTGCTGATTATGTGCCTGCCGTTGAAGATAAAATCAATTGAGCAAGGCGTGCGGCAACGCCTGCGCCTACAGTAGTAAGTGAGGGACAAATCCCTGCCCTGACAAAAAAGAAGCGGCGACGTGATCGATCACGTCGCCGCTTCGCTGTGGTTGGTTTGCGGTGATTAGTTGTTGACGGGCGGCGTCGCCGGCTGCGTGTTGAGCCGCCGCTCGCGGCGCTCCTTCATCTGCTGGCGAAACTCCTCGCGGCGCTGCTCGAACTGCTCGCGCTGCTGCTTGAGTTGCGCCTGCTGCTCCGGCGTGAGCGTGCCGAGTACCTCGGCGTGCATGCGCTCGGCGTTGGCCCGCATCTGCGTGCGCAACTCTTTGGCGCGCGCCTCCTGCTCCGGCGTCCACGTGCCGCCGCCCCGCCGCACTTCGGCGAGTTGGCGTAGCTCCTGCCGCTGCGTCTGGAAGCCCTGCTGGTAGCGTTCGCGGATGGCGCGCATCTGCTGGCGCTGCGCGTCCGTCAGGTTCAACTGCCTGAACGCGCGCCGCTCGAACCTGTGCCCGAAGCGCACCCTCAGGCGCTCGCCGCCGTGGCCGCGCCGCTCAAAGCGACCCTGCGCCGGGCGCGGTTGCTGCGTGCCCGCCTGCGGCGCGGCCGTCTGCGCGAACGCCGTCAGCCCGAGCACGCACGCCAGCGCGAGCGCCACGCCCATTCCGGTAAAAATGCTCTTCATCAGTCTTTCTCCTTCATTGCTTGCGATCAAAGATTGCCGGGAGGGGCGGGGCGCTAAGCTGACCACAATTAGCGCCCCGCCGCAGGCAACTCGCCCGAACCGAATCGCCCGCCTTCCACCACGCCCTTTAGACGCGCGCCCACGCTGCCCGGCCGAACAGTTTTTGTTACAATGCGCGGCATGAAACTCATCGAGCAGATCAACGCGCCGGCAGACTTGCGCCGCCTCGCGCCCGAACAGTTGCCGGCGGTGGCCGACGAGATCAGGCAGCACATCATCGAGACCTGCGCGCGCATCGGCGGGCACACGGGCGCTAGTCTTGGCGCGGTCGAACTGGCCGTGGCCGTCCACTACGCCTTTGACACGCCGCGCGACCGCGTCGTCTGGGACGTGGGCCACCAGGCTTACGCGCACAAGATTCTGACCGGCAGGCGCGACCGCCTGTGCACGCTCAAACAGTACGACGGCCTCTCCGGCTTCCTGCGCCGCGACGAGTCGGAGTTCGACACCTTCGGCGCGGGGCACGCCTCGACCTCGCTCTCCGCCGCGCTCGGCATGGCCATCGCGCGCGACCGGCAGAACGAGCAGCATCACGTCTGCGCCATCATCGGCGACGCGAGCTTGGCCGGCGGCATGGCGATGGAGGCGATCAATCAGGCGGGGCACTTGAAGACGCGCCTCATCGTGCTCCTGAACGACAACGAGATGTCCATCGCGCCCGCGGTCGGCGCGCTCACTGGTTATTTGAACCGCTTGCGCGAGGCGCAAGGCTATCACCGCTTCAAGGACGAGGTGGGCGAGACCTTGCGCGCGATCCCGACGGTCGGCGAACGCCTCCACCACGCGGCGAAGACGGTCAAGGACGCCATCGCCGCCGCCGTCCTGCCCGGCGCACTCGTCAACGAACTCGGCTTCAAGTACATCGGCTACGTGGACGGGCACGACACGCGCGCGCTCGTGCAGGCGCTGCGTGAGGCGCAGCAGATCAAGGACGGCCCCGTCATCGTCCACGCGCTCACGCAGAAGGGCAAGGGCTTCCCCGCGCGCGAGAAAAATTATTACGCCTGGCACGCGACCGGCCCTTTCGACCCGGAGACCGGCGAGCAGTTCAAGTCGAAGGCGGCCGCGCCGAGCTACACGGCCGTCTTCGGGCGCGCTCTCTGCGAGTTGATGGCGCAGGACGATAAGATCGTCGCGCTCACCGCCGCGATGCCCGACGGCACGGGCGTGGATCAGGCGCTCGAAAAATTCCCCGAACGCTCCTTCGACGTAGGCATCGCCGAGCAACACTGCGTCACCTTCGCCGCTGGCATGTCAACGGAAGGACTCAAACCCATCTGCGCCATCTACTCGACGTTCCTCCAGCGCGCCTTCGATCAGATCGTCCACGACGTGTGCATCCAGAACCTCAACGTCAAGTTCTGTCTGGATCGCGGCGGCATCGCCGGGGCCGACGGCCCGACGCACCACGGTCTCTTAGACATCGCTTACTTGCGCGCCGTCCCCAACCTCGTCGTCATGGCCCCAAAGGACGAGGGCGAGTTGCGCGACATGCTCCACACGATGCTGCAACATCAGGGGCCGGCGGCGATGCGCTACCCGCGCGGCAACGGCGTCGGCGCGGACATCACGCGCGCGCCTGAGCTACTTGAGATCGGCAAGGCCGAACTGCTGCGCGACGGCGGCGAGATCGCCCTCGTCGCCTACGGCGCGATGGTGCACCCGGCCGCGCAGGCGGCGGAGCGACTGGCGAAGGACGGCATCGAGACGACGGTCGTCAACGCGCGCTTCGTCAAGCCGCTCGACGCGAGCCTGCTGCTCGCGCTCGCGCGCACGAAGCGGCTGATCGTGACGGTCGAAGAGGCGTACCTCGCGGGCGGCTTCGGCTCGGCCGTCGCGGAGTTACTTGAAGAGAACGGGCTGCTCGATCAAGTCCGCCTCGTCCGCATGGGCATCCCCGACCGCCTCGTCACGCACGGCGATCAGAAACTCCTCCTCGCCAAGTTCGGCCTCGACGCCGACGGCATCTACACGCGCGTCAAAGACTCGGTCGCCGTGCTCGAAGAGCGGCGCGCGGGCGTGCGCGGCTGAAGCGCGCCGCGTTGAAGAAGAAAGGCGAATAGCGATGACTGACGAAGAGATCAATCGCAAATTCGACGTGGTAGCAGAGCACTTGGTGGCGCTTGCCGTCGGGCTGCAAGGCTTACAGGAGACGCAGCGCCGCGCCGAGGAACGCTGGGAGCGCACCGAGGCCAGCGTCCGCGCCCTGCTCGCCGCCGCCGAGATTCAGGCCGGCGAAATCAAGACGCTGGGCGAGGCCGTCCGGGTGATTGACGAGCGCGTGCGAGAGGCCGAGCGCCGCGCGGCTGAGACGGACGAGCGGCTGAATGCGCTCATCAACACCGTCGAACGCTACATCACGGGCCGCAACGGGCAGAGTTAAGCTTCACCGCATGCGCCTGAAAAAGAAAGGTGGTAAGGCATGACGGACGAAGAGCGGCAGCGGCAGATAGACTTCCTCATCGAACAACAGGCCCAGCTTACGGCCACGGTGGGTCGCCTCTCCGAGAAGATTGACCGCAACGCGGATGGGATCGCGTCCCTGCTTGCCATCGCTGAGATTCACGACCGCGAGATTAAAGAGACGGACGAGCGGTTGAGCGCCCTCATTAACACCGTCGAACGTTACATCACGGGCCGCAACGGGCAGGGTTAATCTTCACCCCAAGCATCTGACAATGGGACTGATCGTGATGGGCGTGCCGCGTAAGGCCCGACACCAAAGGCACGCAGAGGAGGTGAGACTCTTCAAACACCCTCTGAGTGAAGGCGGCTACGGGCGCGCTTCGCCGTCCCGGCCGACGCCGAGCGCGTCGGCGACGCGGTTGATGTAGTTGAACCAGGAGGCGATCAGGGTGATCTGTAGGATGCCCCGGTCGTCGAAGCCGGCGGCGCGCAAACGCGCGTGGTCGCGCGGCGTGATGCGCGTGGCGTCGCGCGTCAGTTGCGCCACGTAGTCGAGCATCACGCGATCCTGCTCGGAGACGGGCGCGCTCCGGTAGTCCTCTTGCAGCGCCCGCACCAACTCCTCATCCAACGTAACCCGACGCAGAAACTCTGCGTGCGACTCGATTCAATAATGGCAGCGGTTCGTGACCGAGACGACTGTCGTGATCATCTCGTGCTGCGCGCGCGTCAGGGGCAAGTCCGGCGACATGAGCGCGCCGAAGGTGGCGAAGGCGTGGTAGAGCGCGTCGGGGATGAGGCTGTGCGAGGCGACGATCCCCGAAGACTCGCCGTCCGGCGTCGGGTGAACGGGCTGCGCATACTCCGCCGGGTACAACTCGCGCTGCGCCTCCAGCGCGCGGCGCAACTGCTCGTCGGCCTCGGCGAACGGCACGGTCTTGATCCAGGTCATAAAACTTCAGCACCTCCCTCGGCAGTGTCGGGCAAAGCCCGCTCGCGGCGGAACAGATAATAGAGCAGATTGCGAGTAAGGTCAGTACCGCCTGTCGTCCGGTCAGAACGTGAAGCGCGCGGCCAACTGGAAGGCGCGCGGGCCGCCTGAGCCGAAGACGCCGCCGGCCGTGGTGACGGGCCGGCCGAAAGCGGACGAGCGCAGGAAGCCGGGACTCGCCGGGTCGTTGCTGTCGCGCACGAGCACGTTGGCGAAGCCGGAGTAGTTGACGTTCGAGACGCCCAGCACGTTCGTCACGTTGAAGAGGTTGAAGACTTCCGCGATGGGTTCGAGCCGCGCGTGCTCGCCGAGCTTGAAGGGGCGCGCGAGGCGCAGGTCGAACGAGTTGAAAGTGTCGTTAAAGCGGGCGTCGTCCGCGACGAGCGGCAAGGGCTGGCCGGCGACGCCGCCCGCGGCGTTCAGCCGGGTGATGAAGGCGTTCAACTCAGCGCCGGTGTGGAAGAGGCGGCCGCCCGCGTTGCGTTGCAGCGTGGGCAGGCGCGCGCTGCTGTCGGGCAGCAGGATGTCCATGGGCACGCCGGAGGCGATTGTCCAGATGGGCGCGACGCGCAGTCCGAGAGGCGCGTCGAAGACGCCCGCGAAGGTGAAGCGGTGGCGCTGATCGTTCGGCGTCGGCCCGTATTCGAGTTGCAGGTTCGTCGGATCGAGGGGGCCGTTCGAGAACGGAATCTGATCGTCGTTCGCGTAGTTGAACGCTTTGGACAATGTGTAGGAGGCGCGGAACTGGGCGCGGCCCGAGAGCCGCTTCTCCACGCTCAGGAGCAGCGCGTCGTACTTCGTCTTGACGCTCGACTCGATGTGCTTGACGAGGTCGGGGCCGCCGACCACGGGGTTGAAGACCTGCCCGATGTTGCGCCCGATGATGAAGTGCGTGCCGAAGTCGTGCAGGTAGTCGGCGCGCACCACGTAGTCGTCCGCGAACTGGTGCTGTAGCCCTACGTTCGCCTGCTGCACCATCGGGTTTTGCAGATCGCGCGCAATGATGTTGATGCCGCCCGCGCCCGCGCCGGGCAGGATGAAGCCGGTAAACGGATTCGCAAGCGTCGGCGCGGGCGGCGGGAACTGCCCGCATGCCGGGTTGAACAGGCACTGCTGCGGGATGAAGAAGACGTTGCCGGCGCGCACCTCGACGGGCAGCGCGCGCCCGTCGAGGCCCCGTTCGAGCGACTGAATCTCAAGCGTCACGCGGTCGTAGTAGATGCCGTAGCCGCCGTGGATGCTCGTGCGCTCGTCGCTTGTTGACCAGTTGAAGCCGACGCGCGGCGCGAAGTTGTTCTTGTCGGCCGCGCGTGGGCCGCCGAGGAAAGACGTGACGAGCGGGTTGATCTCCGACGTGCGGCTGACGTTCTTCACGTCAGTGTCTAGCTCGTAGCGCAGGCCGAGGTTGAGCGTCAGGTTTGGGCGGACACGCCAGTCGTCCTGCGCGTAGGCGGCGAAGTGGTTGTTGTTCGCGTCGGGGATGACGAGCGGGCGGTCTGGGGCGGCGCTGCGCAGCGTGACGGCGAACAGGAGATCGTTGTCGTCCACGCGCCCGTCGCTGTTGCGGTCGAAGTCGGGGAAGTCCTCGATTAGCTCGACGCGCCCCTGCTGGAAGACGCCGAGGTTGAAACCGGAATGCACGTTCTGCCATTCGCCACCGACGTTGAGCGTGTGCCGGCCGCGGATCAGCGAGAGCGCGTCGGCGAACTGAAGCCGGCGCTGGCGGGTCGCCTGCGGCACGCGGAACGACGCGCCATCCTGGATGCTCGGAAAAGTAAGCTGCGGCCCCGGCGCGACCGGCGCGGTCACGTTCGAGAAGGTGTTGTAGCTGAAATTGAAGTTGTTCACGTCGCGCGGGCTGAGCACACGCGTGTAGTTGGCGGCGAGCGAGTGCGCGTGGTTGCGGCTCGCCTGGCGCTCGGACGCCGAGCCGATGGCGCGGATAAGCGAGCTGGCCGCCACGTCGTCCTCGCGCTGGGGCGAGTAGCGCAGAGTGAGCGAGTCCTCGGTGGTCGGCTTCCAGTCGAACCGTTCCGTGCCGAGCAGATCGTTTAGCGGGGCGGGCGCGAAGCCGCGCGTGATGGTGCGCCGCACGGTGTCGCGCGCGCCCACGAGCACCGCGCCGTCCTGGTTGCGAAACTCGATTGAGCCGAACAGGAAGGCCGTATCCTTCTTTATGGGGCCGCCGATTGTGCCGACGTACTGCTCGCGGTCGAAGGGCGGCGTCTGCCCCGCCGTGCGGTCGAAGGTCGCGGGCAGACCTTGCAGCCTGTGGTCGCGGAAGTAGGCGGCGGCCGAGCCGTGCCACTTGTTCGTGCCCGACTTCGTCACGATGTTGATGACGCCTGAGCCGCTGCGGCCGAGCCGCGCGTCGAAGCGGTTGGTGGCGACCTGAAACTCCTGCACGGCGTCCTGCGAGATGTTCTCGACCGCACCGCCCACTACGTCGTCGTTCGTGTCCGCGCCGTCAACCGTCACGCTGCCGCCGCGCCCCAACTGCCCGGCGGAAGAGATGACGACCGTGTTGGTCTTCGTCGGATCGAAGTTGGGCGCGGGCGCGTTGCCGGGCGTCAGGAGCGCCAGTTCCAGAAAGTTGCGCCCGTTCAGGGGCAGGTTCTCGATCTCTTCCTCATCAATCACGCGATCCACTTTCGACGCGCCCGTGTCTATGAGCGGCGTGCCCGCTTCGAGATCGACGATGACCGACTCGTTCAGGCTCAACTCCAGCGGCACGTCGAGCGTCACGGTCTGCCCGACGCGCAGCACCACGGGCGCTTTCGAGACCTTGGCGGCGAAGCCCTGCGCGTCAGCCTTCAACTCGTAGTCGCCCGGCGGCAGGTTGGCGATGACGTAGACGCCTTCGCCGCTCGTCGTCGTCTCGCGCGTCGTGCCGGTGGCGAGATGCGTGGCTTTGACGGTCGCGCCGGGGATGACTGCGCCGGTCGGGTCGGTGACGACGCCGGTGAGCGTGGCGGCGGGCTGTTGGGCGGCGGCGCGCGCGCCGCACGCGCACGCGAGCGCGAGACAGAGGGCGAGCACGTTTAGGGGCTTCAAGGCGTAGCTCCTTCTGGGAAGCTGTCCGGAACTAGAGTGCTCTCTGCGTCCTTTGCGGCTCGCTTCGCGGTCTTTGCGGTTAAGAGAGAAGCCTTAACCGCAAAGTACGCGGAGAGGGCCGCCGTAGGGCGCAGAGGGCTTCGGCTATGAAAGCTGTGCGCCGTTATTGGTCAGCGCCCGCGTCGCCGCTGCGCCCGCGCGCGAGGTCGTGGACGTGGAAGGGCACGCTCTCGCCCTTCATCTCCGGGTGGCGACGCAGGAACTCGCTGGCGACGGGCAACGCCGCCGGGTCGTCCTTCAGGTCGGCGAAGACCCGCGCCTCGGCGCGCGCCTGCTCGTTCAGACCCAGCTTGCGGTAGACGAGCATCAGGTTGTAGTGCGCGCCCGCATCCTCCGGGTCAATCGCCAGGATGCGCTCGTAAGCGTCGCGCGCCGTCTGGAAGTCGCGCTTGATCTTCGCCAACTCGCCGAGTTGTTGCAGCGACAGGCGGTCACGCGGGAAGAGTTCGAGCACGCGGCGGATGTCCGTCTCGGCGGCGGCGAGTTGGCCGCGCTCGCGCTCGACGCGGGCGCGCTGAAAGAGCGCGCGGGCGAGGTTCGGGTTTATGGCGAGCGCGGCGTCCAGCAACTCGGCCGCCTCGTCCCAGCGATCAAGCTCGATCAGGGCGAGCGCGCGGTTCGTGAGCGCCATCGGGCGATAAGTCGCGTCCAACTCGGCGGCACGGGCGAAGGCGTCCGCTGCGAGCGCGAACTGGCGGCCGTCTTGCAGCGCGATACCGTAGTTGTTCCAGCGTCGCCAGTCGGGCAGCGCACCTTTCGCCGCCGGCTGCTGCTCGTTCGCGCCGACGCGCAGGGCGAACTCGGTCGTCGCCACGTTGACGACGGGGAAGTCCACCGACTTGCCGAGCGCATAGTCGCTGAAGACGCGCGTGAAGCGGCGGTAGCGCAGCCGCGCCGTCAGACGCACCGCACCGCCCACGTCGCGCGGCAGTTGGAAGCGGTAGCGCGCCACGTCCGAGCGCCCCGACGCGATCTGGTTGTTCTGCGCGATGGTGCGCGTCTTCCAGATGAAATGCTTGTCGTTGAACGAGCCGTCGGCCATCACCAGATAAGTCTTATACGTGTGCGCCGACTCGTCGAGGTGGCCATTCGGTTTGATGAAGCCGGACTGGTAGAGCACCCGGCCCGCGTCGTCCGCGACGGTGAACTCAACGAACGCCTCGTAGAAGTCGCGCAGTTCAGGCGGGAACGAGTGCCCGATGTTCTTGTTCGTGACGACCACGTCGGCCGTGAGCGTGTCGCCCGGCGCGACCTGGAAGGCGGTGCGGCCGAGCGGTGCAACGAACTCCTCCGCGCCCGCGCCGCCGGCCGGCTGCCGGCGCAGCGCGAAGATGTCCACGCCAAGCACGTCCGATTGGAGGAAGCTGGTGACGGCGTCGAGCTGCTCCTTGAAGTTGTAGAAGGTCGGGAGCGCGGTGTTGGCTGCCGCCCAGCGGTGCGACTTGATCACGCCGTCTTTCGCGGACACGTCGAACTTGGGCGCGGCCTCCGGCTTCATGTGGCAGGAGTTGCACGTCTCACGGTCGCGCACGTAGAACGGGTGCGGCGACTCCTTCGAGAAAGAGGACATCTGCAACTCGTCGGCGACCGCGAAGGCGCGCAGGAACTTGTAGTCGTTTAGCTCCTTCGGCACTTGCGACTTGTGGCACGCGCCGCAGAACTCCGGCTGCTTGAGCACGGGGCGCATCAGCGCGCGCCGGTGCGCGGGCACGTCGTCCAGGATCATCTGGTCGGTCACGCCTTCCAGCAGGCGCGCGCCGTCTTCTTTAACCAGCAGCGCCGGCTCGCCCATCGTGTAGCCGCCGATGCCGTGCCGGTTCACGTCCTGGATCGAGTGGCAGGCGATGCAGGAGACGCCGTCCTCGTCGAACGGGCGCGCTTTGAAGGCCGGCTTGTCCGTGAGCGCGCCTGAAAAGAGCGCGGCCGGGTTGTGGCACGCCTCGCAGTGGCGCGTGTAGGCGATGTTCTTCTGCCCGATGATGTCCTTGACGTTGCGCTGGTAGAACGGCTCGCGGAAAGCGTTGGCGTGCGCCGACTGCCGCCACTGCGCGTGCGCGTCGCCGTGGCACTTCTGGCAGCGCGTGGCCGGCAGAAACTTGTCGCCGGGGATGAAAGTGCCGGTGGTCGAAGTGGCGTGCGACGGCGCGAAGGGGTTCGACCCGAAGCGGAGATCGTAGTTCTTCGCCACGCGCTCCTGGTAAGTGGGTTGATCTTTCGGCGCGTTGGGCGTCTGCGCCCGGCCGCCGCGCTGGGCGCAGACTAGAAAAGCGCCGACGAGTGTGGCGAATATGAAGAGGGGTATGAATCTGCGGCGGTCGGAATGAAAGCTCTGTGCGAACATCGCATCTCGGCGGGGCACAGCGGGCGTGCCCGCGCAGGTTAACCGTCTATTCTCTGGTTGCGAAAGTTTGAGTGCCTCAGTCCTGGGCCGAGTGTGACCTCGTGACGGGTCTTCGATCTTCGCGGACGTTTGCAACAAAGTTAGGAGGGGTCAAGACCTCCGACTCGCCGCACCCAGGACTGAGGGTTTGGTGACTTACGGGGCGCAAGTTAACACGGCGCGCGCCCGCTGTCATGACCCTGCGGTTGGAGGCGCGTCTCCAACTTTGGTTGGAGACGCGCCTCTTTGCGGCCCTACGGCGGCTCGCTTAGCGTTCTTTGCGGTAAAAATTTCTTAACCGCAAAGGACGCTAAGCGAGCCGCCGTAGGGCCGCGGAGTTAGGGCAGGTGGACGATGCCGCGTTGCAGGGCGGTGGTCGCGGCCTGCGTGCGGTCGTTGACGCCGAGCTTACTGAGGATGTTGTTGACGTGGCTCTTGACCGTCGCCTCGCTGATCTTGAGCGCGGCGGCGATCTCCTTGTTGCTCCGCCCGCGCACGATCTCCGCGAGCACTTCCAACTCGCGCCCGGTCAACTCCGAGCCGCCCACACGCCCTGCGAGCCGTTCGGCTATCGCGGCGGGGATGCGCCGCTGCCCGGCGTGGACGGCGCGGATGGCGGCCTCCAAATCTTCAAAGAACACGTCCTTGAGCAGGTAGCCTTGCGCGCCGGCCTGCAAGGAGCGGTAAATGTCCTCGTCGCCGTCGTAAGTTGTAAGGACGATGACGCGCGCGGCGGGGAACTCGCGGCGGATGGCCGTGATGGCCTCGACGCCGCCCATGCCGGGCATGCGCAAGTCCATCAGCGTCACGTCGGGGCGGTGCTGGCGGTATAGCTCGACGGCCTCGTGGCCCGTCGTCGCTTCGCCGACCACCGTCATGTCGGGCACGGTGTTGATGAGCGCGGCGAAGCCCTGCCGCACGACGGTCTGATCGTCCACCACCATAACGCGGATTTTGGTTTCGTTGCTCACGCGGGTTGTTAGCGCAAGGTCATTATAGGGCAATATTCGTCTGCGCTCGATAGTGGCTCAATCTGGGCTTGATTGAATGGGACGGCGGAGTTCACCACAGAGGCACAGAGGACGCAGAGGCAGCACGGAGGCTTGTTCTTCTCTTGTCCTCTGTGCCTCTGTGGTGAACCACCGCTTTCATACTTACCCAAGCCAGACTCGTCCACTACTCTACGCTCAACCGGCGAGCGGCACGTCAACGACGACCTCCGTGCCGCCGCCGGGCGCGCTGTGGACGCGGAGCGTGCCGCCGAGTTGTTCGGCGCGCTCGCGCATGCCGAGCAGCCCGAAGTGCCGGCCGCCGTTCTGCGCCTGCGCCTCGTAGTCGAAGCCGCGCCCGTCGTCGCGGACGCTCAGTTGCACACGCTCCGGCGCGAAGCTCAGGTTGACGAGGACGCGCGTGGCGTCGGCGTGGCGCACGGCGTTGTTGACGGCCTCCTGCCCGATGCGGAGCAGGTTGTTCTCGGTGGCGGCGGGGAGCGGGCGGAACGCGCCGCTGACCTGCACCTGCGCCTGCACCTGCGTCTCGGCGGTCAGCCGCCGCGCGGTGTCGGCGAGCGCCGTCGGCAGGTCGCGCCGGTCGAGCGCCTGCGAGCGCAAGTCCCAGACGTAGCGGCGGGCCTCGTTGACGCTGTTGCGCACGAGGATGCGCGCGCGGTCGAGGTGCGTGCGGGCCGCCTCGGTCGAAGTCGGCATCAGGCGCGCGACGAGTTCGAGCTGGACGGAGATGCCGAGAATCTCCTGCGCGAGGTTGTCGTGCAACTCGCGCGCGATGCGGTTGCGCTCTTGCAGCACGGCGGCGAACTGACCCTCCATGCGCCGCACGCGCAGGCGGTAGAGTTGCCAGCCCGTCAGCGCGAGCGCCAGGACGCAAAGCGCGTAGAACCAGTAGGTCTGGTAGAAGCGCGGCTTCAGGTAGAACTCGAAGGCCGCGCCCATCTCGTTCCAGACGCCGTCGTTGTTGGCGGCGAGCACGGTGAACTTGTAGCGGCCGGGCGGCAGGTTGGTGTAGTAGGCGACGCGGCGCGCGCCGCCGTCCACCCAGTCGCGGTCGAAGCCCGCGAGCCTGTACTTGAAGCGCACCTGCTCCGGCGCGACGAAGCTCGGCGCGGTGTAGTAAAAATCGAAGCGCGACTTGCCGGGCGCGAACTCGGCGGCTCGGCCCGGCGCGAGCGGTTCGTCGTCTACGCTGACCTGCTCTATGACGACGGGCGGCGGCTGCCGGTTCAGACTGATCTGCGCCGGGTCAACCATGGCCACGCCCTTGAGCGTCGGAAACCAGAGCCGGCCGTCGCGCCCGCGCCAGCCGGCGGGGTGGCCGCCGCCGCTGCACTCGCGCGTCGGCATGCCGTCCGCCGTGCCGTACACGACGGAGGTCACGCCCTGTACTTTGCCGGCCGCGAAGTCGTTCAACTCCTGCTTGGCGACGCGGAAGACGCCCTTGTTGCTGCTCAGCCACAGGTTGCCCTGCCCGTCTTCGAGGACGCGGTAGACCACGTCGGCGAACAGCCCCGCCTGCGTCGTGTAGGCCGTGAATTTTCCATCCATGAGGCGACATAGCCCGCCGCCGTTCGTGCCGATCCAGAGCACGCCGCCCTGATCCTCGTAGAGCGAGATGACCACGTCGCTCGACAGTCCGTCGCGCGTCGTGTAGGTCGTGAAGCGGCCGGCGCGCAGGCGGCTCAGCCCGCCGAGCGTGCCGACCCACAGGTCGCCCTGCGCGTCCTCCTGGATCGCGCCGACGAAGTCGTTGGGCAGCCCGTCCTGCGTGGTGTAGACGGTGAACGCGCCGCTCTGCATGCGCGTCAGGCCCCCGCGCGTGCCGATCCAGAGCGCGCCGCTCTTGTCTTCGTAGATCGAGCGGACGAAATCGTTGGCGAGGCCGTCGGCGGACGTGTAGGCGGTGAAGTGGCCCGCGCGGAAGCGATCAAGGCCGTCGGGCGTGCCGACCCAGAGGTCGCCCGCCGCGTCCTCCGCGAGCGCCAGCACGATGTCGCTCGACAGTCCGTCGGCGGTCGTGTAGTTGGTGAAGCGCCCGTCTTTGAAGCGCGCCAGCCCGCGCCCGTAAGTGCCGATCCAGATGCCGCCCGCGTGGTCTTCGTAGAGCGCCTTGACGAGTTCGCCCGGCAGCCCGTCGCGCGCCGTGTACGTGGTGAACTTCTTGTCCTTGAGCAGCGCCAAGCCGCCGGATTCAGTGCCGACCCACAGGCTGCCTTCCGCGTCCTCGTAGAGCGACAGGACGATGGCGCTCGCGATGGACTCGCCCGCGCCGTAGGCGTCGAAGCGCCCGTCAGCGAAGCGCGCAAGCCCCGCGGCGGTCGCGACCCACAGGCTGCCCTCTCTGTCCGCGTAGAGCGAATTGATCCGGTTGCTCGGCAGCCCGTCGCGCGTCGTGTAGGTCGTCAACGATCCATCATGTAGGCAACTGAGACCGTCAGGCGTGGCGAACCAGAGCCGCCCGTCCGCGCCCTGCGCGATGGAGGCGACGCCGCCCGCGGGCAGCGCGGTCTGCGCCGTGTAGTCGGTGAACTGTTCATCTTTGTAACGCCACAGCCCCGCGCCCGTGCCGAGCCAGAGCGCGCCGTCACTCTCTTCGTACAGACTCTGCACGCCGCGCACGTCCCGTCCTGCTGCAAACGCAGTGAACGTTCCATCATTAAAGCGGCTCAGGCCGGTCTCGGTCGCTATCAAAATGTCGCCCGCGCGATCTTCGTAGATGAGGTCTATGTTGTCGCCGAGGCCGGCGCGCGGGTCGAAGGCGGTGAACTGACCGTCGGCGAGGCGGAGCAGCCCCGCGCTCGTGCCGATCCACAGCGCGCCGCGCCGGTCGGCGCACAGGGCGCGCACGTAGTTGCTCTTGAACTGTGGCGTGTTCTGCTTGTCGAAGACGGTGAAGCGGATGCCGTCGAAGCGGGCGAGACCCTCTTCGGTCGCAACCCAGAGGTAGCCGTCGTGCGTCTGCGCGATGGCGTGGACGGTGTTCTGCGGCAGCCCCATCTCGGTCTGCCAGAGCGCGAGGCTGAACTGCGACAGGGGCTTGTGCGCGTCGAGCGCCAGCGCCGCCTGCGCGCCGCACACGAGCAGGCAGGCGGCGCAGATGCGGCCGAGGCGATGAAGAAGACGACTGTTCGCGGTCATATCGAGCCGAGGTCAACCCGCACAGCGCGCAGGGCAAAGTTGAGCCGAGATTATAGCCCACGCCGGAGCGCCGCGCGGGGTGAGGCCGGCGGAAGGTGACGTTTGCGCGCGGCCGCCACGCTTAAATATAATCGCCGCGTCTTTCGCGCCGTCCATATCACTTAGAAGCTGTTTGCAAAGCCTTGTGCGGCGTACTCCGCGGCCCTCCGCGGCCCTCTTGGCGTCCTTTGCGGTAAAAAAATTTCTTAACCGCAAAGGCCGCGAAGCGAGCCGCAGAGGGCCGCAGAGACTACGGAGTCATTCGTTGCGCGTGACAACTCTGAAGCTAATCGCCGTCGCCTGCGCGCTCGCCGTTCTGCTGGCGGTGGGTGGTGCGCCCGCGCGCGCCGCCGGCTGGCGGGCCGCGACCGCGGCGGAACTGAAGAAGCTGCTGCCGACGCGCGCGCCCGTCATCAGGGAGAACATAGAGACTGAGTCGCGCACGGCTTCGGGCGTGACGGACGGGCGCGGCAAGTTCATCGCGGGCGTCGTCATGATCACAGCCGGGTACTCGGCCGAAGGCAAGTACTCGCACTTCCTGATCACGCATGTGCCGATCCGCGTCGGCGACATGGAGTTGAGCGCGGGCGAGTACGTGTTCGGCTACCGCCGCGCCGACAACGAGACGATCCGCGTGAGTTTCTATCGGGCCGCAAATGGCGAGGCGGTCGGCACGGCGGACGCGCACCTGAACCGCAAGAGCAGCCGCGTCGTCTCGCTGCTCATCGCGCCGCCGAGCGGCGGCAAGGGTTACATGCAGATCGGCCGGTTCGTGTTCGAGTACCGGGTGGCGGCGTAAGCATGTACGCTCGGCAATCCATTCCCGAAGGGCACGCGTCGAGTGGGAAAAGCATGTGCTTGGTCCGGCGACTTAGCAGCCGCCCGCCGACCCGCGTCGTTCAAAGCGCGGCGCTCCTTGCTTCGTTAAGCCATCTCTAGTGCAGGACTGATATGAACGCTACTCCAGGACGAACGCGCGCACGTAGGCCGCGGCTGTGCCTGTCCGCCATCCTTTTACTGGTCGTCTGCGCCCCGGCTGCGGCGACGGCGCAGCGTTACGACCTCATGGTGCAGGGCGCGCTCGACAGCGAGTTGCGCCCGCTGCTCGCGGCCCTCGAAGGCAAGCACGAGGTGCAACTCGACGCGTGGACTTTCTGGACGGGGCGCATCGGCGGGCGGCGCGTGGTCATCTCGCGCACGGAGGTCGGCCCCCTGAATGCCGCCGCCGCGACCGCCGTCGGCATCCGATATTTTCATCCGCGCGCGGTCATCAATCAGGGCACGGCGGGCGGGCACAACCGCGAGCTACAACTTTGGGACATCGTGGTCGGCGAGCGCACGACAGACTTCTCCGGCCTGGAACAGAAGCACGGCGACGCGGACACGGGCGTGCGCCTGGAGCGTTGGGGGCCGCTCCACAACCGGCTGCGGCTGGACGGGCGCGAGCGCGTAGAGTTCGCGAGCTTCCCCGGCGACGCGGCGCTGGTGCGCACGGCCTTGCGCGTGCCGTATGCGCGCGGGCGCGTCGTCGCGGGCAACGTCGGCTCGGCGCTCAGGTTCACGCGCGAGCTTGATCTGATCGACTGGGTGCGCCGCACCTACGGGACGGACAGCGAGGACATGGAGAGCGCCTACGCGGGCGGCGTGGCGACGGCGATGCACGTCCCCTTCGTCGCCGTCCGCATCATCAGCAACACCGAGTGGGCGCACCCGACTTACGAGCGGGTCGCGGGCGAGTACGGCGCGGAGTTCGTGCTCGCACTCGTCCGCACCTTGCCGCAGGGCACTACAGCGGGACGTTGAAGCATTTCGCCCGCGCGCCGCCGCCACAGGCCGGTGTGCGCTGCGCCGCAGGCAGAGAATTATCTCGCTGCGGGGAGCGGCTTGCGCGGCAGCCGCTCGTCGCGCATGGCGGCCTGGTAGATGAAGGCTGCGGCGACGACCGCCGACTGCTTCAGGTCGTCGGCGAGGACGTGCTCATACACGTCCATGTTCGTGTGCGCGGTGCGCGGGTTGGTCTCCATGAAGTCCCGGAGGAATTGGAAGCCGGGCAGGCCCACGTCGTCAAACGAGTTGTGATCGGTCGCGCCGATGCCGGCAATCGTCAGCGTGCCCGCGCCCATGTCTTTGAAGGGCGCGAGCCAGGCGCTGAAGACGGGGCGGACGGCCTCGTTCCCCTGTAGATAGACGCCGCGAATCCGGCCCGTGCCGTAGTCGAGATTGAAGTAGCCGGAAAACTTTTCGTGTTCGGGCGTGAGCGCCAGGCGGGTGCGCCCCGCCGCGCCGCCCGCGCCGGCCACGCGCCGGGCGAAGTGGGCCGCCACGTAGGCGCGCGAGCCGAGCGCGCCTTGCTCTTCGGCGCTCCACAGACCGATGCGGACGGTGCGCCGAGGTTTTAGGTCGAGCGCCTTGATGAGCCGCATCACCTCCAGCGCCACGGCCGCGCCGGCCGCATTGTCGGTCGCGCCCGTGCCCGTGTGCCACGAGTCGAGACAGCCGCCCAGCATCACGACCTCGTCCTTCAGATCGCTGCCGGCGATCTCGCCGACGACGTTGTAGCTCATCGGATCGTCGTCGTGGAAACGCGCGGCGATGTTCACTTCCAGCCGCACAGGGATGCCTCTGGCCGCGAGGCGGATCATGCGGTTGTATTGCTCGGCGGCGACGACCACCTGCGGCAGCACCGCCGGCTTGTCGAGCGCCCACGGCCGCGGGCGCGCTTCGGCGGGCGCGTCGGGCGGCGCGGGGACGGACGCCGCCGTCACGTAAACCGTGCCCGCGTCGCCCGCGCCCGGCTCTAACACGACCGCCGCGCCCTCCTGATAGAGCATCTGCCACTTGCGGTAATTCAGTTCGAGCCGCGCCCGCCGCTCCGCGCTCATCTGCTGCTGCGGCCCGTCGGGCGTCGGGGTGGCGGCGGCGAGCTTGAGCAACTCTTCGTCGGTGGTGCGCTCGGCCGGCGGCAGGAAGTTCGGCGCGACGGGACGCGCGGGCGAGAGCAGGACAATCTTCCCTCTGAGCTTGCCCCTATATTTATCAAGGTCGGCCGGCGTGTTGACATCCAGGAAAACGACTTCGCCGCGTACCGGGCCGCGCGTGCCGGGACTCCACGCCTTCGGGTAGGCGATGAGTGGAGTGAAGGCGGGCGCGAGCATGTTGGCCGTGAAGCCCTCCAAAGACCAGCCGCGCCCGAACGGCCCCCACGCTTCGAGGTGCACGTTCGTAACGCCCCACTCACGCAGCCTGCCCGCGGCGTACTCCTGCGCCCGCCTGAGATTGGCCGAGCCGGTCAGCCGCGGCCCCGTCACGTCGGTCAGGTAGCCGACCATCTCCATGACCTGCGAGTGGCTCAACTCCTCCGCCCTGATCCGGTCGAGCGCGGCGAGATCGACTTTCTCCGGCGCGAGCTGAGCGCCGACGGACGGGCTGACGCCCGTGAGCGCGAGACCGACCACGAGCCACGAGACACAGGCCCTCAGCCCGTGCGCAAACCGCCCGCAGAGAATCTTCATCCGTTCGCCTCCGCCGAAGACTGATTGAAGAGAGCGCGCCGGTAATTTGGACGAAGCGCCGCGCCGATTTCTTCCATCGGCACGCGCCCGCCGGGCCGCAAATCTCGGCGGCCGCGCGCCTGTGCTAAGATTTCTTCGTCATGACAGAACGAGTCGCCCCCTCGATCCGGCGCGCAAACGTCGCCGATGCCGGTCTGCTGGCGGAACTGGGCGCGCGCACCTTCGCCGCCACCTTCGCCGCCGACAACAAGCCCGAAGACATGGCCGCGTACCTGGCCGCCGCCTTCAGCCCACGGCAGCAAGCGGCGGAACTGTCCGATCCGCGCGCGACCTTTCTGCTCGCCGAGGTTGACGGCCGGGCCGCAGGTTACGCGGCGTTGCGGGCCGGCGACGCGCCGGACTGCGTGACGGGCGCAAAGCCCGTCGAGTTGTTGCGCCTGTACGTCATGCGCGAGTGGTTCGGGCGCGGCGTGGGCGAGGCGTTGATGCGCGCGTGCGTGGACGAGGCACAAGCGGCGGGTTATCAAACGATGTGGCTGGGCGTGTGGGAGCACAACGGGCGCGCGCAGAGCTTCTACCGCAAGTGGGGCTTCCGGCTCGTCGGCGAGCACATCTTTCAGCTAGGCTCTGACGCGCAGACCGACCTGCTCATGGAGCGTGCCTTGACATGAAATCCTTCTACCTGCCACTCGTCCTGACCGTCGGCGGCAACGTCCTCTATCACATCTCGCAAAAATCCGTCCCGCAGACGGCCAACCCGCTCCTGACGATGATGCTGGCCTACGCCGTTGGCATCGCAGCCTGCGCGCTCTGCGCCCTCTTCTACCCGGCGGGACAGTCCTTCGCGGTGGCGATCCGCGAAGTCAACTGGGCGGCGGTGACCATCGGCGTCGGGGCGACGGCCGTCGAGTTGGGTTATCTGCTCGCCTACCGCGTCGGCTGGAACATCAGCCTCGCGCCCGTGGTGTCGAGCGTCGGCGTCACCATGCTACTCATCCCCGTCGGCCTCCTGGCGTTCAGGGAACAACTCTCCGCGTGGAACGTGGTCGGCGTCGTGTTCTGCCTGGTCGGCCTGTTCCTCGTCACGCGCAAGTGAACGATTCCAACGCCTTGCCGGGAGCGTGGGCGTCCCGCCCGCCAAGCGTGCGTGAGCACGCTCAAAAGTTTCGCCCTCTTTCGAGCTAGAGTGACAGCGCGGCCACTTATTCGCGCTCCCGCGCTCAAGGCGGGCGGGACGCCCGCGCTCCCGGCATAAGGTCGCGCGGTTTCAGGTTGAGGGCCTGGCCGATTCGGCGACGAAGCGGTAGCCGACGCCGCGGACGGTGAGCAGGTGTTTGGGGCGGGCGGGTTCGTCTTCGATATATTTTCTGAGGCGCACGATGAAGTTGTCTATGGCGCGTGTGTCCGTGTCCTCGCGCAGGCCCCAGACCTCTTCGAGCAGCGACTTGCGCGAGACGACCCGGCCCGCGTGCCTGATCAAATGGCGGAGCAGTTCCGCCTCCATCAGCGTGAGCCGCATGATACGGTCGCCCGTGCGCAACTCCAACGCGCCGAAGTTAATCTGCCGGCCGGCAAACTCGAACAGGTCATCCTCCGGCGCGGGCGGCGCGCTACCACCAGCGCGCTCGCTGTTCCCGGCGGCTTCGTCCGCGCGGTCTTGCGCCGCGGCCGCGTGGCCGCGATCAAGTTGAAACCATGCGCGCCGCCGGAGCAGACCTTTGAGGCGCGCGAGCAGGACGGCCAACTCGAACGGCTTGGGCAGGTAGTCGTCCGCGCCGGCCTCGAAGCCGCGCAGCACGTCGTCCGCGCGCCCGCGCGCCGTCAGCATCAGCACCGGCACGAACTGCCCGGCTTGGCGCAACTCGGCGGCGACCGCGAAGCCGTCCTTGCCCGGCAGCATCACGTCGAGCACCACGGCGTCGTAAGACGCACGCTCCGCGAGCAGGCGCGCGAGCGCCGTCTCGCCGTCGCCAACCGTCTCGACCGTGTAGCCCTCGGCCTCCAGGTTGAAGCGCAGGCCGTCGGCCAGGTGTTGTTCGTCCTCGACGATCAGCACCGCGCTCATCGCGTCTCGGCCCTCGGCAGAAGGATGGTGAACGTGCTGCCCTGGCCGAGACCGGCGCTCTCGGCGAAGACGCGCCCACCGTGTTTTTCCACAATCGAGCGGACGATGAAGAGACCGAGACCCGTGCCCTTGAAGCGCGTCATCAGGCCGCCCGGCGCGCGGTAGAAGCGTTTGAAGATGCGCTTGAGGTGCGCGCGGTTGATGCCGATGCCATGGTCGGCGACGCGCACGGCGAGGCGGCGCGGGTCGAGCGCCGCGACCTCGACGGAAATCTGCACGCCGCGATCCGAATACTTGACGGCATTGTCCAACAGGTTCGAGACGGCCGCGCGCAACTCGTCCGGGTCGCCCAGCACGCGCGCGCCCGCGTCGTCGAGCGACTCGACGTAGCGGAGCGCGTCAGCCTGTAGGTTGTACTGCCGACGCGTCAGGTCTAGGCATTCGCGCACCATCTGGGCCAGATCGACGAGCGTGGCGTTGATGCGGCGGCGGCGGTCGGCCGTGCGCCCGGCGTGCAAGACCTGCTCTACCGTCTGCAACAGGCGGTCGCTGTCGGCCAGCATGATCTGGTAGAACTCGCCGCGCCGCGCCTCGTCCACCGCGCGCGTCTGCAAGGTTTCGAGGTAGAGCCGGATGGACGTGATCGGCGTCTTCAGTTCGTGCGTGACGGCGTTGATGAAAGCGTCGTGCTGCTCGTTGCGCCTGATCTCGCGGATGAGGAAGATCGTGTTGAGGACGACGCCGGTGATGATCAGCACGAAGAAGACGATGCCGAAGACCAGCAGCGCGACCTCGCGCCAGTTGAGCAGAATCCAGCCGACGTTGAGCGCGAGCGCGAGGACGACCAGGCAGACGCCGAGCGCGAGGAAGAAGATGACCGACTTGCGCCGCCCGCCAATACGCATAGCAGCATTCTAAATGAGCGCCGGGCTAAAGGGAAAAGCAGTAGGCAGTAGGCAGTAGGCGGTAGGCAGTGAAAGGCAGAAAGAAGGCCGCCGGTTGATTCTCCCTTCGTCGGATCATGAGGGGCGAGTTCAACGGGCGGCCTCCCTTTTGTCTTTAACTGCCTACCGCCTACTGCCTACTGCCTACTAATTTCTTTTAGGCCGCGCGCCGGAGCAGTTCGGCTTCCTGGCGGGCGGCCGCCACGGTGGCGCGGCTGATTAACTTAACGTCCCTGGCCAGACCGAGCAGTTGCAGCGCGCGGATGCCGTACCAGTTCACGTCAATCTCGTACCACGTGAGGCCGTGGCGGGCGGCGCGCGGGTGCGCGTGGTGGTTGTTGTGCCAGCCTTCGCCGAACGTCAGGAGCGCGACCCACCAACTGTTGGTCGAGTCGTCCACCGTGGCGAAGCGGCGCGTGCCCCACAGGTGCGTCGCCGAGTTGACGAGCCACGTCGCGTGCAACCCGAACGTGACGCGCAGGAAGACGCCCCACATCAGCACGCCCCAGCCGCCGAACGCCAGCAGCGCGAGGCCCGAGACGACGAGCGGAATCCAGTAGAGGCGGTTGAGCCAGACGTGGAAACGATCCTTCATCATGTCGGGCGCGTAGCGGGCCATCACTTCGGGGCCGTGCTGCTGCGCCGTGCCCGTGAGAATCCAACCCATGTGCGCCCACCAGCGGCCGTCGCGCGGCGTGTGCGGGTCGCCCGCCGTGTCCGTGTGCGCGTGGTGTATGCGGTGCGTCACCACCCAGTCAATCGGGCCGCCTTCGAGCGCGAGCGTGCCGCAGACCGTCAGGAAATACTCGACCGCCTTCGGCGTCTTGTAACCCCTGTGCGTGAGCAGCCGGTGGAAGCCCATGCCGATGCCGAGGCTGCCGGAAATCCACCACAGCGCGACGGTGACGGCCAGCGCCTGCCAACTGAACATGAAGAGCGCGGCCAGCGCGCACAGGTGAAAGATGATCATGAAGATCGTGGTCGTCCAGTTGGTCTTGCCTGCCGCCCGCTTGCTGAATGTCGCAGTTCTGCCCATAAGCCCCCTGTCGTGTCGTAAAATTTTCCGTCGTTATTTGACGCGCCGCGCCGGTCACATAGTAGCAACCAGTGCCGCGCCCGTTTGTAATAGTTATGTAATTGCGACAGAAGACTGTGGCAGGCTTAACCTTATCGTTAAAGTGCGGAGCATCACGTCTGCGCGGCCGCCGGGCTGATCTCGGTGAAGCCCTCCGGGCTGATGCAGAAGCCCTGGGCGGCCGCACGCTGCCAAGTGAGATGGACGACGCGCTCAAGCCCCTGCCAAGCCCCTTCGCCCGGCGCGGGCGGATTCGACATCCAGCGGTCTGACTGCCAACGCATGAAATGCAGGTAGAGAAACTCGCGGTCGCCGTCGCGTTCGTTGGTCAGACGCCCGCGCTGCCAGTACCACTTCTGCGGGTAATTCATAGTGCCGTCGTGCCAGCCGCGCGGGCTTAAGACCGTGCTGTAACGCTCGACGAACAGCAAGCCGCGCCGGCAAGGGTCAAAATAATCAACCACCCGGCGCAAGCCGGACGGGTTGGCCGCGGGCGGGGCGAAGACTGCGGTGAAGTGACTTTCGTCCATCGAGACGTGCTGCGGCTGTTCGAGCAACGCCCGGTAGTTAGGGATGCGCTCGAAGGCGTGTCTGAGGGCGCGCGTGTTGCGCAGCACGGCGAAGTGCCCCGCCAGGCGTTCGGGGTGCGTGGACAAGACGTTGGCCCGCGCGAGCACGTCGTCCGTATAGAAGCGGCGGATGTTTCCGTAGATGACATCCACGTCGCCGTACCCGAAAAACGGGAAGCCGGCGACATCCCGCTCGTGGACGTAGGCGAGGCACGGCCTCAGATCGCAGAGTTTGTAGGGCGCGGGCGGATCGAACGCGACGCCGAGACGTGCGCGCACCCACGCCTTGTAGTCGGCGAAGCTCAGGCGAACGTAGGTAACGTTGTCGGCCTTGTTCGCCGGCTCGCGGCAATCCGTATAGAAGCGCCAGCGCACGCCCGGATTCCATTTGCAACTCTCGACGAACAGATCGATCCATTCGGGCCACTGCCCGAAATATGGCATGAGCATGATCAACCACGGGTTCGTCGCGATGCCGCCTCCTTTATGCTCAACCCCCGGACGACAGTCCGGCGTGGGCGCTGTGGCGTTGAGGTCGCCGTGCCGTTGATAGAGAGCTTCGCGGCATCAGCCTGTCATGACGATGCCAAAGTGCTGGCGCAACACGGCCGCGTACTCCTCTTCGCTCGCCAAGACGCGCTCTTGCCGCCCGCCCTGCTCGGACGTTGTGATGAGACGCATCTCGCTCAGCGTGACGCGCCCGTCCTCGGTCGCCCGCGAGCAGACGCGCGCCCTGGTGAAATGCGACTGCGGCGAAGTCTGGTGGTAGCGGCACATCTCCGCGTAGTCGGCATACGCGTAGGGCTGTAAGGTGAAGCGATATTGCGCCTGCCATTCGGCATCGGCGTCGCGTTGCAGCAGAGTTAAATAAGTGCCGTCCGGAATGATCCGGTAAGCACGGCTGCCCTGCACCTGCTCGCCGCGCTCGTCGAGCAGCAACGGCTCGCGAAACGAATCGCCGAAGCCCACGTCCACGAGCCAGCGCCGCGCTAACGAAACCATCAGCGCCATGTGGTCGAAGGCCGGGCTGAAGCCGCCCTCGGCCCGCGCGACTTCGGCCGAGAGCATCGCCACGTCGAAGCCCAGGGCGCGCAACAAAGCGGCGAACAGACCGTTGGCTTCGTAGCAGAAGCCGCCGCGCCTGCGTTCGACGATCTTGGCGAACAGGGCTTCGTCTTCGAGCACAATCGGCTGCCCGGCGTGAATACTCAGGTTTTCAAACGGCACGGCCAGCAGGTGCGCGACCTGCAACGCACGCAAGGTCTCGGCGGTAGGCGCGCGCGAGCCGTGATAGTTGATGCGTGCGAGGTAAGCCTCGACGTTCAAGTGACTCTCACCTCCGTAGTATCTCAGGCTTGGCGGGGTCGTTATTATCAACCACAACCTGCGCCCGCACCGCAGGTGCACATGCGGCTAAGTAGAGTTGCTGGCCCGGTATGTAACGCTGCTCGTAGCGCCGCCTGACTTCTTCAGCGCCGCCGAACAGAGCTGCGTCGCGTTTCACGGCCCGCGCGAGCGTGGTCTCGAAGGCGACCCGGACAAAGATCGTGAAGTCCCAGTGTGCCAGCAACTCCGGGCGCAGCAGGAACACCCCGTCGAACAGAAGCACGGCATTTACTTCCGCTACTCGGATGGGAATTCGCACTTCTGCATCCGTGCGGTAGTCGAAGACCGCCGACCGATAGCGGCGCGACCCGCCCGGCCCTAAAGGAATCAGCAAAGACTTTATAAGCGCGCGGTAGTTGAAAGAATGGTGGAAATAACTTTCCGGCGGCGTGCTTCCCGGCCCGTGTCGAACGCGGGCCGGGTTATGGAAGCCGTCTATGGACGCGCGAATGACGGGCCGGCCACGGGCTTTTAGTAACGCGGCGAGTTCCTCGGCCAACGTGGTCTTGCCTCCGGCGTCCGGGCCGTCAACGGCGACGCGCACGGGATGCGGCCGTTTGACCTGGCCGATGCAGTCTGCGAGTTCAGCCAAGAGTTGCGCCCTTTTCATGATAGACACTGTCAGGGCAGCGTTAACTTAGAAGCGATCTGGCAAGCCGCAGCTCTTTGCGCCCTCTGCGGCTCGCTTAGCGGTCTTTGCGGTTAAGCGAAAAACTTTAACCGCAAAGGACGCGGAGAGGGCCGCCATAGGGCGCGGAGTACACTCGCCGCACGTGGCTGTTCAACCAGCTTCTTGGATTATACGCCCTACGTCAGCAGGCTATGGAGCTAGATGGTGGACGCGCGCGGGCGATAATCACCGCCGCCGAGTCGAACCACGCCGACCTCTTCTGGGCGTGCCGGGGCGGCGGCGACTTCGGCATCGCTCGCGGAGCTAAGTCCGCCCGACGCCTGAGGTCTGTCCTGCCAGCCTTCGAGCTAACACAACTGGCAACGCCTGATCGCAAAGAGTGCCCCGGCGAAGAGGTTCACCGGGGCACTCCCTGTGCTTGCCAATGTGAGGACGGGTGAACGAATACGGGCGGCTCGCTAGGGCGACTTGAACCCGCGCGCATTCGTCGTGGCAAGACTCCTACTGCGTCAAGGCCCTAATCAACTCCTTGACGTTCGGCACGCCGAGGCCGGTCACTAGGTCGTAGCCGGGGCCGGCCGCGAAAGCACCGTTACTTCCCGTCTTGATGTCGCGGAAGCTTGCGCTACCCAGCAGAGGGTAGAGCAGCGGGTTGAGAAATGGCAGCAAGGGCTTGTTCGCCTTCGCGCGCGCCTCGTTGAGCAGGGCGCAGAAGCCGGCCCACACCGGCGCGCTCCAACTCGTGCCGCCGATCTGGACTACGTTCCCCTGGAACACGAGGAAGGCACCCTTATTGGGATCGGCCGCCAGACTCACGTCCGGCACGAGACGTTCCTGCCCGACAGGTATCCCGACCCCCGTCTGCCAGGAGGGCCGCGGAAAGAAGACACTCTTGCCCCCGCCGCTGCCCGTCCAGCCGATTTCGCTCGCGACCGCGCCGTTGGCGGCGAGCGTTAAAGTCGTCCCGCCGACCCCGATCACGCTCGGATCGGAAGACTCGTACTCCGCCTGGGTCGGCCCGGTCGAGCCGTGGCCGGTATCGTCGGGATTCGACCCGGCGTCGCCGCTGGAAACGAAGACGTTCACGCCCGCCGCCGCGAGCCGCAGAAACTTCTGGTGCTGCACGGCCACCTCGCCCTGCGGCCCGCCCATGAACTTCTCGCCCAGCCCCAGACTGATGGACAGTTGCCGCATCCCCGGCTGGCTGGGCAAGTCCGCGATAATGCGGTCGAGCGCCCGATCAAGGTCAACGAACCTGAGCGAGCCGGTGGCGTAAATCCTGATCTTCGCGCCGGGCGCAATCCCGCTCGCCCATTCTACGTCCAGCGTCTCCTCGCCTTCCGGCGCGGGCAATTGGCCCCCTTTGACGTTGATCTTCTCGATCCGACTCAGGCTGACGGACAGGTTGTTGCGCTGCCAAAAAGCTTTCAGGTCTGCGTCTTTGGGGAACGTGTCGATCAGGATGGCAATCGTCTGCCCCTTGCCCGTCACCGGCAGCCCGTCGGCGTTGTACGCTTTAAGCACCTCGCGCACGAGATAGGGGGGCGCGTTCTGTACGTTCGGCGAAGGGCCGGCGGCAGTCCCGCCTTTGGCGGCTTTTTTCCCAGCCGCTTTCTTGGCGGCCGCTTTCCTGTCCGTCCCCTTTTTCGCCGCGCCGTTGGTGGCAGCTAAAGACGCGCGGTTGCCGCCCCACGGGACACATTTCCGGCTATGCTTGTGCGCCTGCCGGAACGGCTGTAGCCCGATGATCGCGTGCACGCTGTTGCCCACCTTGGCCGGCAGACTCGGCGCGTTCTGCGCCGCCGTGTAGGTGATGCCGTCCTTGGTTACGCGCGTCATGTTGACCGCGAGACTTTTCTCTATCTGCGCTACGCTGGCGCGGGCATAGACGCTGGTGCCGTCTTTCGACACCTGCGTAATCTCAAACCCCTGCTTCTCCAACCAGTCAGTCAGCGCCGCACGGTCGGCCGAGTTGGGGGTATAGCTCTTCTCTAATTCTGCCGGCGGCACGACCTCACCTTTGGCCACCCTCTCTTCCAACTCCGTCTGTGCCTGGGGCGACAGCGCGAGCGAAAAGAGAATGGTCATCTCCTCGTCACGGTGCTCGGCCGCCGCCGCGTGGATCATCAGACCGTTGTGGGTCAGTCCTGTCTGTTCAGGGAGTGGAGTTACGCTGTCCTGAAACACCTTTCGATCCGCCATGATTTGCCTCCCTACGGTTAACGGTTGTTATGGACGGAGCGGCGCGGCCACCCCGCGGATGAACGAGGCACGTGAGGCTAACGAGGTATTAGCGCGGGGAAGATTTACTTGAGGGCAATGATGACATGGCAGTTCTTCCCTGACTGCCCTGGCTAGGGTTGCTCACCTCGCACATCGGCTTCTAATGACTAATGCGGGATCGGGACAAAACATTTCGTGAGGGCTATGAGAAAATAAAGGGGAAAAATATTCTCTCCACGCCGGCTCACCACGCGGCGCAGCCTTCAAGGTCTCTCGCGCAAAAACGGCCGAGCCCCTTCGCCTGTTGCCGGCCGCAAGTCTCCTGCGCGGCCGCCCTTACGCAGCCCCTAATGCGGCAGCGTGGGTGATACGTGCGGGCGCTTTAAATAACGTTGGTTGCTGGCCGGCTGCTCTGCTATCATCCCCGGCCATGAAACCCCCATTTACACGCCTGCTGGCTGCCTCGCTCACAGTGTTGTTCATTTTCTCCCCCCCCGCTTGGGCCACGTGCGGTGGCGGCGGCGGTGGCGGTGTCGGCGGCATGTCTGCTGGCGGCGGCGGCTCGACCGCGAGTCCGCAGGTCTATCAAGTGCCGTGGCGCGTGCGTAAAGCCCAAGACCCGCCGCCCGCGACGACGCTCGTCCTCTACTGGTTTCCGGCCACGAACGAAGAGGTGCAGAAGTCCGGGTTGCGCACATCGCGCACGCTCTCGCTCTACTCCGCGCAGTGCATCTCAATGGAGGTAGCGGACTACCGCACGCCCGACGGCCAGAAGCTCATCGGCGACTCCAAGCCGCCGCTCGCCGTGCTCGCCAACGCGGACGGCTCGGTTGCGGGCAAGGTCGAGAACAAGGACGGCGCGCTCAAGGTCGAACAGGTGGAGAAGCTGGTCGAGGGCGAGGTCAAGCACCGCGAGGCGGCGCTCGACGAGCAGTTGAAGGCGGCCGGCGACAAGGCGAAGGCCGGCGCGCAGGCGGACGCCGTCAAACTCTACATGGGCGTGCTGGAACAGAAATGCATGTTCCCCAAGAAGGCGAAGGAAGCGAGCAAGGAGTTGAAGAAGCTCGGCGTGAGCGACATCGCCGCTGTGCTGCCCGCGCCCGTCTTTGCCCCGCGTGCGAGCGCGCGGATCGAACAGGTCATGCGGCAGGGCCTGCGCGCCGAACTCAATGCGCGTTACGCCGTCGCCGCGCGGCTCTACAATCAGGCGCACCTGCTAGACCCGGCCGACCCGACGCCGCTGCGCTACCTGGGCGAAGTCTATCGCCACCACACGGGCGAGTGGGACAAGGCGAGGACGACGTTCGAGACGATCCTGAACATGCCGGCCGACCCGCTCGCGCGCGCCGTGGCGCAGCATGGCTTGGGCAAGATGACTATTCACGAGGGCGAGTTTCAAAAGGGGCTGGCGCTGATGGAAGCTTCGGTGCAGTCGTTCCCGCTGCCGCTCGCGTACCGCAACCTGGCCGTGTACTGGAACTCCGAGGGCGACGCGGCGAAGACCGAGTATTACATCCAGCAGGCGCTCGCCCTCGACCCGCGCGACCCTTACAACCTGGTCTTCGCCGCCGTCTTCACAGCCAGCACCGGCCGCACAGACGAAGCCTTAAAGATCGCCCGCGACAACATCGCGCTGCTGCCCGCTTCGTACAATCTGGCCGCCGTCTACGCGCAAGCCGGGCAGCGCGACAGGGCGCTCGCCCTGCTCCGCCGGCACTTCTTCACGTATGAACGCTACCGCGCGGTGCGCGCCAAAGAGATGATGGAGGCGCGCGTTGACGCGGTCTTCAACTCGCTGCGCGCCGACCCGGCTTTCGTCGCCCTCACCAGCGGGGCCGACGGCATGCTGCCCATGCCCATGAAGGCGACGGGCGAGCACAAGTAACGCCGGAGCGCGGCACACAATCGAGAGCGGAAAAAAGCTAACCACGAAAGCACACGAAACAACACGAAATAAAAGGCACGAATGTTCATGGCCTCTGTTTCGTGTCGCTTCGTGTGCTTTCGTGGTTAAGTTCTCTGCGCCGCGCCTCACTCACGCCCGCGCAGCGTGTACGCGAGCAGCCGGTTGTCGCGCGCGGTGTAGAGCAGTCCGGCCGCCTCGTCGCTGATAAAGCGTTCGTCCGGATCGTCCAGGCGGAGCGTGCGCTCCGTTGCGCCCGTGTCGAGATTGACGCCCGCGAGGCCGTGCCCGCCGCGCAAGTCCGTGTAGAAGTAGAGCCAGCGCCCGCGTAGCGCCGCCAGCCGGCGGCGGCGCAACAGGAAGTGCGACAGACGATCAAGCTGACGCGCTGGGTCGAGCCGGTCGAGCAGGCGGTCTTCCACGTCAACCGACGGGCGCGGCAAACTCAAGTTCGTGTTGCGCGCGTTGTCGAACTGGCGCGCACGCGCGAGCACACCGAAGGTCGAGAAGCGTTCGCGCGCGTACTCGCGCCCGTAAGCTGAGGCGAGGCTGGTCAGGTCGGGCAGCGTCGCGTGCGCCGCTAAGCCCGACCAGCGCAGACCGCCGCCGATTGTGCCGAGCAGTTGCGCGCCGCGAAAAGCGGTCGTCGCCGCGCCGCCGTAGCGGAAGTAGAGCGACGCGGCGCGCGCGGCGATGGCCGCGACCGTGCGCAGCACGCCGCGACCGGGCGGCGTGTGGCGCGCGCGCCAGAGGTTGCGCCCGTCCGTCGCGGCGAACGCGGCGACCTCGTTCTGCCCGCCCACGACCAACTCGCCGCGCTCGTTCAACAGCACGAAGGCCGCGCGCTCGACGTTGTGCGCGACCTTCAAACGCCGCTTGCCCGTCGCGGCGTCGAGGAAGATCAGATCGTCGCGGTCTGCGAGCGCGACGGTTGACTCGTCGGTCAGCGCCAGGTTCGTGATGCCCTTGTCCGCACCTTTGAAGCGCCAGAGCACTTTGCCCGTCGCAGTGTCAACGGCGCTCACGCCGTAGGGGCCGCGCGCGGCCGGCTCGCCGCCTTCGAGGCGCGCGAACTGCCCGCCCGTGCGGACGTAGAGCGTGCCGCGCGTCAGGATCATCTCCGGCGTCAGCCCCAGGTCTTTCGTCTCCCAGGCGGTCTCGCCGTCGGTGCGCGAGACGGCGCGCACGTGCCCGCGGCCCGAGATGTAGATGTAGCCTTCGTCCGCCGTCGGGTCGGCTTCCGTGAGCGCGAGTCCTTCCTCGTTGACGCGGAACTTCTCGCGCCTGCGCTCCTGGCCCGTGCGCGCGTCGAGCGAGGTGACGCCTTCATAAAAAAGATAGAGGCGGCCGTCGAGGAAGACCGGCGGGCGATAGTTGTCGAGCGTATAAGGCACATCCCCGTCGGCGGCGCTCGCTGCGCGCGTCGGCATCATCTCCACTTCGCTCTCAAGCTCGCGATGCCACCACTCGCGCCCTGCCGCCACGTCGAAGACGTGGACGACGGGCTTGCGCTTAAAGCCGGCGCGCGGTTTGCCGTGCGCGTCGCGCGCGAGGACGGCGGCGAGCAGCCCCGCGCCCGGCTCGTAAGCCAACTGCATGACCGCGCCGCGCACCTTGTCCGTGCGCCAGAGCGCGTCGCCTGTCATCAGATCAACGGCTTCGAGCCGCGTCTTGTCGCCGCGCTCAAGGCTTAAGAGCAGCACGTCCGTGCCGGGCACGGGCGCGACATCCGTCTCGTCGAGCCGCGCGTCCTTGCGCCGCCAGAGCACGTCGCCCGTCTCGGCGTCCAGCCCATAGAGCGAGCGCTCCGTGCCGGCGACGAGCACGCCCAACTCCGTCGTCTGGTAGAAGCGCACGCGCCCGTCGAGCCGCGTGTTCCACTGTTGGCCGTCGGCCGCGTCGGCGCAGGCGAGCGACAGGAATATGAACGCGAGCGACGCCAGTATGCGGCGCGTGATGCGAGTGTCGGTTGATGCGGACATTGATTTGATACTCAGTTGATGACGTGCCGTGCGGGGAGGTGGATGAATTGTAAGGACGCGGCGAGAGTGTGCGCAAGCCGGGAGGCGCGCGCTGGAGCTTCGTCATGGAAGATGAGTATACGAAGAACAGATGAACCACGAAATCACACGAAATAACACGAAGGAAGAGACACGACCAGAGGTGTCACTGTTTCGTGTTGTTTCGTGTGATTTCGTGGTTACTGCTTTCTCCTTTCCTAACCGCCCGCGCCGCTTTCACTATCGCCCGCCGTTCTATAAACTGCTGCGCAAAGGGGGAGACATGAAAAGCCTGCTGAGTTGGACACTACTCATCGCTCTGTCTGTCTGCGCCGTCGCCCAGATGAACCCGCGCCGCACAACCACCACCCTGCCGCCCGGCTACTGGCCCCTGGAGCAGAGCCGCCCCGTCATCGAGAAGACGCAGACCGTGCGGCTCGCGCCTGACCTCGCGCAACTGACCGCGGGCGAGCACCGGGCGGTCGAGAAGCTGTTGGCGGTCGGCCAAATCTTCCAGTCCGTCTACGAGCAGCAGCGGCACGAGCGCGCCCTCGCCGCCGAGCATGAGCTTATGCAACTCGACCGCCGGCTCGGCTCGCCGGAAGCGACGCAGAACCTCGTCACGCTCTATCGGCTCTTTCAAGGCCCTATCGGCACGACGCTTGAGAACAAGCGCGAGCCTTTCCTGCCCGTCGAGTTGACGCCGCCCGGCCAGAGCATGTACGGCGGCGCGACCAAGCAGGAGGTGGACGCCTTCCTCGCCGCGCACCCGGACAAGCGCGACGCGATTCTTGATCAGCGCACCGTCGTCCGCCGCGCGACCGCCGAGAACCTGCGGCGCGATCTGGCGAAGCTCAGGCAGTACCCCGCGCTCGCGACGCTCCATCCCGGACTCGAAGCAGAGCTAACCGCGCGCCCCGACGCGAAGGCGCTCTACGCAGTCCCTTACTCCATCGCCTTCGCCGACGAGATGATCCGCGCGCACGCGCTCCTGAACGAAGCGGCGGACGCGCTGCAAAAAGATGGTTGGGAGTTCGCGCGCTACCTGCGCAACCGCGCGCGCGATCTGCTCTCCGACGACTACGAGTCGGGCGACGCCGCCTGGGTCACGGGTCGCTTCCAACACCTCAACGCGCAGATCGGCGCATACGAGACCTACGACGACGCGCTCTACGGCGTGAAGACCTTCTACGCCTTCAGCCTGCTGAGCACGCGGCGGCAGGAGACGGACGAGTTGCGGCGCGCGATGCGCGGACTGCAAGCTCTGGAAGATTCGCTGCCATACGAGCATCACAAGCGCGTGCGCGAAGATATTCCGGTCGGCGTCTATGACGTGGTCGCAGATTTCGGGCAGGCGCGCGGCGGCAACACGGCTACGATCCTGCCGAACGAGACCTACCTCGCGCGCCGCTACGGGCGCACCATCCTGCTGCGCACCAACATCATGCGCAGCCCCGAAATCTTCGAGGGTACGAACCGCACCTGGGCGGCGGCCATCACGCCCGCGCAGAAAGACGAGCTCACCTCCGACGGCAACTTCTACCGCACGCTCTGGCACGAGGTCGGGCACTACCTGGGCGTGGACGCGGCGAAGACCGGGCAAGACCTCGACGCCGCCTTGCAGGACGACGCAGACCTGGTCGAAGAGATGAAGTCCGATCTCGTCTCGCTCTACGTCGCCGAGGCGCTCCGCAAGCAGGGCTACTACACCGACGCGCAGCTACGCTCCGTCTATGCCAGCGGCGTCTATCGCGTCTTGCAGAACAACAAGCCGCGCCGCGATCAGCCTTACCAGACGATGCAGTTGATGCAGTGGAACTTTTTCCTTGAGAACGGGCTGCTCGGCTTCGACCGCGAGAGCAAGACTTTGCGGATCAACTACGGCAAGTATCACGAGGTCGTCGGCAAGCTGCTGGCGAAGGTGCTGGCCGTGCAGTACGAGGGCGATAAGGCGGCAGCCGACCGCTTCATTGACGAGTACGCGAAGTGGGACGAGGCGCTGCACGGCGCGATAGCGGCGAACATACGGGCGCAGCAGGGCGCGCGCTTCCGCCTGTTCAAGTACGCTGCGCTCGGCGAGTAGGGGTGTGGCGGTTGGCTCTAACTAGCGGCCGGATTAACACAGAGGACACTGAGGAAGGATCAACTCTCTGTGCCCTCTGTGCCTCTGTGTCCTCCGTGTTGAATTACGCGCCCGCTAAAACCAACTCCCGGCAGGGAGCTAACTTCACTGGCTGCCGATCAGCTTGTTCAGCTTCTCCGTGTAGTCAACGACGTTCTCGCGCGTGATGACGGTGGTCGGGATGAGAATTCTTTTGTCCGCCGGGATGACCGAGCGGTCGCCGCGCAGAATCTTCGCCGCCGCCTGCACTGCCTGGTAGCCGTACTCGAACGGCTGCTGCGCCACCGTCCCGTAGATCGCGCCCGTCCTGATGCCTTCGAGCGTCTCCCGCTCGTCGTCGAAGCACACGATCTTGATCTTGCCCAGCATGTTCTCGGGCCTGAGGGCGTTGACAATCGCCGGCCCGTTGTACGACCAGAGGCCCACCATACCGGCCACGTCCGGGTGTATCTTCAGCGTCTGGTAAGCGTTGTCGCGCGCCCTGCTCGGATCGGTGTCGTCGGTCAGCAGGTCTATGATCTCCACCTTCGAGCCTTGCAGCGCCTCCTTCAGCCCGTCGAACCGCTCCTGCGCGTTCTGCACCTCGCGCTTGCCGACGAAGACCATAATCTTCCCGCCCTGCGGCAGCGCCTTCTTCATCAACTCGCCCGCTTGGCGGCCCGCCGCGCGGTTGTCCGCGCCGATGTAGAGCACGCGGTCTGTGTCCGGCGCGTCGCTGTCCTGCGTGATGAGGACGGCCTTCTTCGCCGCGTCGTTGAGCACCTGCTTCTGCGCCGCCGAGTCCACGGGGCTGATCGCGATGGCGTCGGCGTCGTCGCGCTCGAACGCCTCGCGGATGAAACGGTTCTGCTCCTCCTTCGTCCCGCCGTAGACCGACTTGAACTTCACATTCACGTCCGCCAACTCACTGTCCGCCTTCTCGCAACCTTTGCGCGCCACCTTCCAGAAAGGCGTCGAGCTGTTCGGGATAAAGTCCACCGTCTTGACCGCCTTCGGCGCTTTCGGCGGCGACGACGACGAGCAGCCGACTAACAAAACGAAACCGAGGGCCAACAAACAAACGCACGCACGATGAAATGATCTACGCATGGCTGTAGCCTCCTGTGAAAGAACCGCCCGCTGTGCCGAGTCGCGCGCCGCGCCCGCACGCGGGGCGCGTCTTGCGCCTCACTCGAAGCCCACCCTTAACGTGCTCGGAAGTGTTTAGAGGCTGTTTGAAAATTCCATGTTTGACCACCTGCCTCCGCGGCCCTACGACGGCCCTCTCTGCGTGCTTTGCGGTAAAGAATTTTTTACCGCAAAGGGCGCGAAGCGAACCGCCGTAAGGCCGCGGAGGCAGACGTTTCCTGAATCTTTTCAAACAGGCTCTTATTATCATAACTCCGAAAAGCAAATTTAACCTCCGAATTTCTTCGCCGGCCGCCGACTTGGTTGGGGCGGCCGGCGCTCCTGCGGACGCGGTTGCCCCGACGTTAACACTCGCCCGCAGTCCGGCGTCTGTATCCCGTGAACCCCGAACCGTGAGGTGGCAGAGGAGAGCTTATGAAGGGCGCAAGACAGCCGCATTTCGCCGCGCCGCTGCTACTGGCCGGGCTGTGCCTGGCCGCGGCGCTGACGCCCCAACCGTCACGCGCGCAAGCGCCCGACGAAGAGATCATCAGAGTCAACGCCGAACTGGTGGTGGTTGACGCGCAGGTGCTCAACAAAAAGACCGGCCGCATCGTCGGCTCGCTCGGCCGCGAAGATTTCCAACTCTACGAGGACGGCGTGCGGCAGGAGATCACGTTCTTTAGTCAGGACAAGCTCCCGCTCTCCGTCGTGCTGCTGTTCGACCTGACGGACACCGTGCGGCCCGTGCTGAAACCGCTGGCCCAGGGCGCGCTGCGGGCCTTGGCCCACCTCAAGCCGGAAGACGAAGTCGCCGTCATGACCTATGCCGCGTCGGCTGAGCTACTGCAAGATTTCACCACCGACCGGCCGGCGGTCGTGGCCGCGATTGAGCGCGCGAGCGCGATGGCGAGCGACGAGGCGGCCTTCTTCAACGAAGGCGTGTTTCAGGCGGCGGCCCAATCGGCCAAGGCGCATAACCCGGCCAGCCGGCAGGTGATCATCTGGCTGACCGACAACGTGCCGAACGTGCCCTCGGAGCACATGCGGGCGAAACACGGGGCGAGCGTGGCGGCGGGCGACCTCCACACGGAGCGAGATGCCCTCCACGAATTGTTTGAATCGGGCAGCGTTGTCTGCGGGCTACTGGAACGGAGCACCCTGTCAAAAATGGTGGACTTCTTCTACGCGAAGAACCCGCTCTTCTCGTCGCGGCGCAACCGCTACCCGCCCGGCGACGTGTACAAATACGCCGAGCAGACCGGCGGCGAAGTGTTGAAGGCAAGCAGCGCGGAGGTAAGCGACAAACTGGCGGAACTGATCGACCACATCCGCACCCGCTACAGCCTCGGCTACCGCCCGTCCGTCGAACAGCCCGTCGGGAAATTCTGCAAGCTCAAGCTGCTGGTCGCGCCGGGTGTTGCGAAGCGAGAGGGCAAAGTTTTAGTCAAAGCCAGAGCCGGCTACATTCGCGGGGTGAAGCGCAAAACCCAGACCGACGTGCAAACACGCCCCAGACTGATACCGCAGTGAGGGACGTTGAAGGAGCATCGGGCGGAGAGGCCAAAGCTCCTGATGAAGCGAGTAGCGCCGCCCGCCTGAAACCTCCGAACCAGGGGACAGGGAAATCTATGCTTCACGGCCGCTTTTCACCGCGCGCCGGGCCAAGGCCCGGGCGAGGCGGCGGGCAGTTCCTTCGCTTCGGTCTCTTCTTTGTAAACGCGGAAGCCGCGCGCCGTGTAGGCAGCGAGGGCGGCGGGGTGGTCAAGGGTGCAGGTGTGGAGCCAGACGCGGCGCGCGCCCTGCTCCCAGGCGCGTTCGACGGCGCGGGTCAGCAGGAGGCCGCCTAAGCCGCGCCCGATGAACTGCGGGAGCAGACCGAAGTAGGCCACCTCCACGTCGCCGCCCGGCTGCTGTTCCAACTCGAAGTAACCGGCCGGCGTGCCGTTGACATAGGCGACCCACGTTTCGATCTCGGGCCGGCGCAGGTAGTCGAGCCACTGTTGGTACGTCCAGCCGAGGCGATCAATCCAGTACCAGTCGCCGCCGACGGCCGTGTAAAGGAAGCGGTTGAGTTCGGGCGAAGGCGTGCGCGCCTGGCGTATCTCCAACTCGGCGACCGCTGCGCGCGAGGGGCGTAGCTCGGCGGGCGAGTTCATCTCAAGATAGTAGGTGGTGATCTGCCGTCTCATTGTCTGGCTTGGTCGAGGCTATCAGCGCCTCCTGCCGCGCGCGTTCTATCTCGCCGCTCCGCGCCGGGGCGATAGGCACGCTCAAGGTGCGCCTTGACTTCAGCGAGGGTGTACCAGGCGGGCTTGAACTGCATGCGCGCGTAGAGCGGCGCTTGATCGAAGAAGTGCGGGGAGTGCGGGTCGGCGCTCTGCCCGAAGGTGACGACGGAGCGGGCGCGCACGTGCGGCGCGAACTCGACGACGCTCACGTAGGTGTTGCCGCTCGTGCCGTAGCGGCGCTTCTGCCCTCGCGCGGGCGGTGCGCCGAAGGTGAAGATGTTGCCGAGGGCTGAAGGGCCGCCCGCGACGGGCAGGCTCGGCAACGCGTCGCTGAACGGCTCCTGCCCGCTCGTGTGCGTGCGCTGCAAGCGGTTGACCTCGCCCCACGCAACGCGCCAAGTGCCCCAGTCGCGCGCAAGCTCGGCCGTCGCCTGTTCGAGCGCGCGGGTGGCGGGGTATTCGTCTTCGTCCTTCTTGAAATTCCGGCCGTTGTAGATGCCGAGCCAGTAACTCAACACGGTCATCGCCTGCGAGTCGAGCGTGCTCACGCGATCCCACTTTTGCAGTTCCGCGATCACGTCGTCGAGCTTCGCGGCGCGCGCTGCGTCCACGGTCTTCAGCCGCGTCCACTCACCGGCTATCTGCGTGATGAACGCGTCCGCCCCGACCTCGGTGGTGTCGGCGGCGGCCTGCGTCCAGGCGTCGAAGGTGAACTTGTCTGCGGCGGCGAGGATGCGGCGCGAGTTGCGCGCGCGGGGCGTGTCCGGCTCAGGGGCCATGTAAGCGGGGAAGTCTTCCTTGCGCGGGTTGTCGTCGGCAGTGGTGAGTAAGGGCGTCGAGTTGCAGTTCTGCAACCAGCCGGCGGGCGGGTTCGTCAGTTGCGGCAACTCGCTCAACGTGTGATAGCCCTGCCACTCGGTCGCAGGGTTGCTTCCGTCAACGGGCTTCGTCCAGTCGAACTGCGGCGCGCGGCGCGGGATGGCGTTGCCGTGCAGGTAGAAGATGTTGCCCGCGCGGTCGGCGTAGATCGTGTTCGAGCCGGTGAGCGAGACGCGCGCCATCGCCCGCTTGAACTCGGCCAGCGAGCGCGCGCGGCTCATCGCGTAACGCTGCTCGAACGCGCCGTTGTCGCCGAGCCGCGCCAGCCTGAGCGTCAAAGCCTTGCCGTCGCGCAGGGCGAGCACGGGGCCGTGGTGCGTGTGGCGAATCTTGAAGCTGCGCAACTCCACACCTGCGTCGGTCTTCACCTTGACGACGGCGACCGACTCGGTGGCGGTGCGATAGCCCGCGCCGTAGCGGTAGGCGAGCGGGTGCTGCGGATCATCGAACGTCTCTTCGTACACGTCCGCGATGTCGGCGTAGTTGTTCGTGTGACTCCAGCCGAGGTGGTCATTGTGCCCGGAGCGGATGAAGGGCGTGCCGAGGATGGCGAAGCCGGCGACGTGCCAGCCCTCATCGCTATGCAGGTGCGCCTCGTAACGCTGCCCGCCGCCGAAGAAGCCGACGTGCGGGTTGATCAAGAGCAGCGCATGCCCGCTCGCGCTCCGGGCGGGCGCGACCGCCCACATGTTCGAGCCTTCGTCGAGCGCGGAATCATTATCCGCATCGTCGTCGCGTTCGTCCGTCGCCACGCCGCCCGCGCCGCCCGTTATCGTCTGCCGGCCCACTTCAGGCATCGCCGCGCGCAGTTCTTCCACCTTCAGCCCGACGTTGTTCAGCACACCCGTGCCGCCGACGCCCGCGAAGACGTGCCACGGCTCGAAGCGCGTGATGAGGCGCGGGCGCACCTGCGGGTTGCGCGCGAGGAAGTAGTTGAGACCGGCAGCGTATGCGTCGCACAGCGCGCGTATGCGCGATTCGGCGTGCTCGTAGTGCGCGACGGCGAGCCGGTTGCCCTCGAACGCGGCTTGCATCAGATCGTCGTTCACGCTCCGCTCGCCGTAAACTTCGGCCGCGCGCCCCAGGCCGCGCAGGAGATCGTCTTCAAGCTGCCAGAAGTTGTCTTCCGCCTCCGCGTACATCAGCCCGAAGACGACCGCCGCGTCCGTCCGCCCGTAGACGTGCGGCACGCCGTAGCTGTCGCGGTAGATCGTCACGGCGCGCGCCAGCCGCTCCACCTGTTTATCGTTAACGGACTGCGCGCGCGGCGCGACGGCGGGGCAGAGGAGTAAGAGAATAACGAGCAGCGTTTTTTTCATCATCACTGTGCGAGCACCTCGCGGGCGGCGCGCGCGCCCGTGATGAGCGCGCCGTGGACTGTGCCGACGTGCCCTTCGACGCTCGTCGCCTCGCCCGCGAAGAAGAGCGTACCGGCGACGGGTCGCGCCAACTCCACCTGCGCCTCCAACCCGCCGACGGGCAGGTAGCTGTACGCGCCGCGCGCGAACGGGTCGGCCAGCCAGTCGTGCATGTAAAACTCCGCCAGCGAGTCTGTGATGCGCGAGCGCGCGACGCCGAGTATGCGCGCGAGCGAATCGAGCACGGCGTCCAGCACGGCCTCTCTACCTTCGCCCGCCAACGCTTCCGCGCGGGGCCCGCCCGCCCAGCCGACGAGCAGCGGCGCGCGCACCGGAAGCTGCGTCCACCACGTCGGGATCGCTTCGACGCGCGAGTGGACAAAGCCCAAATCAGTTAACTTGCGCCGGCCCGTCGGCGCGCTCAACTCAAGTTGTTCCCAGAAGCGTTCGCGGAAGCGCAGGACAACGCGCACGACGCCGCCCATCCGCAGCCTGTCAATCGCCGCCTGCTTCTCCGCCAGCGGCGGCACAAAGCGCACCGCCCCCGCCTCTCCCGGCGCGCGCTGAAGCACGCCGAGCGGCAGCGTGACGACCGCGCGCGCCGCGCTGAGCGAACACTCGCGCCCACCGCACGCGGCGATCAACTCGACGCCGCCAGCGCACCAGCGTATCTCGCGCGCGACGGTGTCGAGACGGAAGACCGCGCCGCACGCTTCGGCCTCCGCGCGCAAGCGTTCAGCGATTTGGTCGTAGCCGCTCAGCACGCGGAACGAGCGATCACCTTCGATCTCGTCCGCCGCCGCGTTCACACGGCTCAGTCCGCGCGTGCCGACGATCTCAGGATCGGCCGCGTGAAACCCGCGCACGTAGCTGAGCGCGATCTCCCCGGCCTCGCTCCGCCCGCCGCCGTAGTGGCGCGCAACGAACTCGGCGAACGGCTCATCGCGCCCGCCCGCCTCCGCGAGCGCCGTCATCACCTCATCCAATTCCGCCCAGAACGCGCGCGAGTCAACGAGCCGCCGGTCGCGCAAGTACCAGTGCCGCTCCGACACGTCGCAGACCGTCAGCCGCGCCCGCTCGATGATCTCCCACAACGCGCGCGCCGTGCCGTGGACAAACTCCGCGCCTAACTCAACGGGCACGGGCAGCGCGTCGTCGCGGTGTGTATAGACCCTGCCGCCGACGCGCCCGCGCGCTTCCACCACGACCACGCGCCGGCCCGCCGCCGCGAGCGCCCGCGCCGCCGCGAGCCCCGCCATCCCAGCGCCGACGATTATTACATCGGCGTCCATCTCCCGCCTGTCCGTTTCCGTCGCCATTGAACCCTATACAACGACAACCGCCCTTTGCTGGGAGCGCGGGCGTCTCGCCCGCCAACGAGCCGTGAGGCGAGTCACACTGTTCGCGCTATCGCGCTCAAGGCGGGCGCGCGCGCCCGCGCTCCCAGCAGAAGGCGTCTCACTCACGTGCGCACGCTGTAAGCGACGACCGCATTGTGCCACCTACTCGATGCGGATTAAAACGTCGCGCCCGGTCGTCGCCTCGTTGCCGGCGAGGTCGGCGGCGATGATGCGCAGGGTGTAGTCGCCGGGCGGGAGCGCGCCCGCGTCCCAGCGCCCCTGCGTCGCGCGCCCGTCGCGCACGACGTTCGTCACCTCGTAGAAAAATTTCGTCTCCTTGCTGCCGTAGACCGTAATGCCGCTCTCGTCGGCGTAGGCGATCTTGGGCGCGTCGGGGTCGCCCGGCAGGCGATTGAACTCGATGTTGATGCGTGGCTCTGCGAAGCCGGGCGCAGGGCTACCGTCGGGTGCGAGCAACTGATAGCCGAGCTTGTAGAGACCGAGCCGCCGCCGCGCCTGGTTGCCGTCCACGCGGTCGAAGGCGTCCACCACGATCCGCACCGGCCCGCGCGGGACGACCAGCCGGCCCGCGCGCTTCTCCTTCAACTGCGTGTAGCCTTCGGCGAAGAGTTGCACGCCATCGCGCTCGATCTCTGGCGCGACGTGGTCGCCGAAGCCGACGGGCGCGAGCGTGAGCGGGTTGATCTCCGCGCCGGGCGGCCCCGTGTTCAGGTGCACGTGGTACATGCGGTTGATCGTGCCGAGCGCGTCGCCGACCCGGAAGCGCGTGCCGCGCCGCACGCGCACGCGCGTGAGCTTGCCCGCGTCGTCGCGCACCGCGATGAAGCGCGGGTCGGCGAACATCTCGTCATTCTGAGCGCGCCCGACGCGCTGGTGTATGTAAGAGATGACACCGACGCGCAGGCCCTCGTTCAACCCGCCGAAGCCCCAGTTGCACAAGGGGCCGGCGACCTTCTCCGTGCGCACGACGCGCACGGTCTGGCCGTAGACGCCGAACACGTCTATGCCGCTGTGCAGGTGGTCGCGGCTATCGGTCGAGTCGTAGCTGCCGCGCACCTCGCCCATCGTGGCCGACACTTCGTGCGGCTGCTGCTGCGGGTCGAGCGGCCAGACGAGCGCGCTGACGCCGAGCGTCTCAGGCGTCAGCCGCGGCAAAAGCGGCGGCGCGGCCGTTTCAGTCGCGGCGGCGTTCGCTTGCGTTTGGCTCGCCTGCGCGGGCGTCAGCTTGCGGACGAGACAGTTCGCGCCGTCGGCCACGTAGAGCGCGCCCGCGCGATCAACGACGACGCCGGCCGGCTGGTTGAAGCGCGCGCCGCTGAGACCTGGGCCGTCGGCGAAGCCTGAGCCGCCGCCCGCGATTGCACGCGCCGTCCCGTCCGGCGCGATCTGCGTGACGCGCCCGCCGTCGAGCTGCGTGACATAGACGAAGCCGTCGTGCGTGACGGCCAAGCCGACGGGCTTTGAGAGTTCAAATTGTTCCGCGCCGGCCGCGTTGACAGCCAACGTGCTCACCAGCCCGCCGGCCGTGATCTTGCGCAGGCGGTTGTTGCCCGTGTCGGCGACGAGCAGTTCGCCCTGCGCGTTGAGGGCGACGCCGCAGGGCGTGTCGAAGAGTGCGGACGGCCCTTGCCCGTCCGCGTAGCCGGGCGCGTTCCCGCCCGCGAGCGTCGAGACCTGGCCGGCGGGCGTGATGACGCGTATGCGGTCGTTGTAGGTGTCGGCGACGTAGATATTGCCGCCGCGATCAACCGCGACACCGACCGGCGCGTCGAAGCGCGCCTGCGCCCCCGGGCCGTCGGCGTAACCGGCCGTGCCGTCGCCCGCGACGGTCGTCACCTGTCCGGCGGGCGTCACCTTGCGGATGCGATTGTTGCCCGTATCGGCCACGTACAGGTTGCCGGCCTCGTCGAGCGCGAGACCCGAAGGCGTGTCGAAGGACGCGCCCGCGCCCGCGCCGTCCGCGTAACCTTCCGCGCCGCCCGCGAGCGTCGTGACCGCGCCCTGCGGCGACAGCCGACGTATGCGGTTGCTGTCGCCGCCGTCCGTCAGGTAGAGCGTGCCGTCGGGCGCGAGCGCGAGACCGAATGGATCACTGAAGCGCGCCTCGGCGGGCGGCGCGGCGTCCTGAAAGGCAGGTGTGCCGTCGCCCGCAACCGTGGTGACTTGCGCCTGCCAGCCCGCGACCGTCGGCGGCGGCGGCACTGTGCGCCACTTGCGATAGAGGACGAAGCCGAGCGCGCAGATCAAGAGCGCGATGATAAGAACCGTTATCCGCTTCAGCATAAAATCAACGACGTAACGCGCGGCACGACGCCGGGAGCGCGGGCGTCTCGCCCGCCAAGCGTGCGCGAGCACGCTCAAAAGTTTCGTGCTAATCCAAGCTTGGGTGAAAGCGCATCCTCTTGTTCGCGCTGGCGCGCTCAAGGCGGGCGCGCGCCCGCGCTCCCAGCGAGGGGGTAGCAATATCCTTTCAACCTAATAGCCGGCGCACGTCGGCGAGCAACTGCGCGTCGGGCGGCGGCGTCGCGCCGGTCTGCGTGGCGAGCCACGCGCCGAGGCGGTTGGCCGCCGTGGAGATGTCGGCGAGCGGTGCGCCGCGCAGGCTGCCGTGCGCGAGCGCGGCGGCGAAGGCGTCGCCCGCCCCGATGGTGTCGGCGACGCGCACATGGAAGCCCGCGTGCTCGACCGCCTCCGCGTGCGTCACGAGCAGACTCCCGCCCGCGCCGCGCGTGACGGCGACGAGCCGCACGTCGAAGGCGCTGAGCAGGTGGCGGGCGGTGGCGAGTTCGCCGTGCGTGTCCGTGCCGAGCATCGCGGCCACGCGCGCGAGTTCGTCGCTGTTGAGCTTGACGACGGTCGCCTGGCGGAGCGCGGCGGCGAGCATGTCGGGCGTGAAGAAGGAGTGGCGCAGGTTCACGTCGAAGAGGCGCAAAGCGCCCGTGCACGTGTGTCGGAGAAAGCTGTTCATGGTCGCACGCGCCTGCGGCGCGCGCTGGCCTAACGTGCCGAAGCAGACGGCGTCCGCCCGCGCGGCCAACTCCTGCCAGCGGGGTGTCCACTCCAGATAGTCCCACGCCGAGTCCTCGTTCACCGCAAAGTTCGGCTCGCCGCGCGCGTCGAGCGTGACGCCGACCGTGCCGGTCGGGTGCTCTGCGTCGCGCTGCATGAAAGATGCGTCCAGCCCCATCTGCCCCAAGCGCGCGACGGCTTCGCGCCCTAACTGATCATCGCCGACGCGGCTGGCGACTACGCCCGCGTTCCCCAGCAGGCGCGCGACGTAAGCGAAGTTCGTGGGCGCACCGCCCAACTGTTTGCCCGATGGCAGCAAGTCCCAGATTAACTCGCCCAGCCCGACGACGGTGAACGGAGCAGACATGGCCGACAATGTACCACGCCCCGGCCCCGCGCCGACGGCGCAGGGCGATTGTCCGGCGGCGCGGACGGGCGTATGCTCTCCGGCATGGACACCCCGAAAGACCCGGAGCCGGATTTGCTGATTGACGTGGGCCGCATACGCAAGCCGCGCCGCTGGCGCGCGTGGGCGCTCGCCGCGCTCCTGCTCGTGGCGCTCATCGTGCTGCCGCGCCTGCTGTCGGTTTACATCGAGGCGCTGTGGTTCGGCTCGGTCGGCTACGCGCCGGTCTACTGGTACGCGCTGCGGCTCAAGATCATTCTGTTCCTCGTCTTCGCGGCGGCGACGCTCGCCCTGCTGCGCGCGGCCTTCTACCTGTGCGCGCGCCGGCTCGCGCCGCTCACCGAGGCGCGGCGCAACATAGTGATTAACAACCAGCAGGTCGAGGTCGCGCCCGCGCGCGTCCTGCGCCCGCTGGGCTGGCTCGCGTCAATCGCCTTCGCGCTCGGCTACGGGCTGGCGATGAGCGAGGAGTGGCAGACCTTCGCGCTCTGGCTGCACGCGCCCGCGACCGCCGCGCCCGATCCTGTCTTCCGCCGGCCGCTCGGCTTCTACCTGTTCACGCTGCCCGTCTACGATCTGCTGAGCGGCTGGCTGACCACGCTCGCCTTCGTCGTGCTCGTCGCGGCGGGCGCTTACGCCCTGGCCACGCTGCCCGACAGGGACACGCAGGCGGCCGCGCGTGCGGCCAAGCAGGCGCGCTACGCCGTCACGTCCGCCGCGTCCGCCTGCTTCCTGCTCGCGCTCGCGTGGGCCACGTTCCTCTCGCGCTACCCGTACCTGTGGGGCGAGCACCAGACGTTTTCGGGCGTCACCTACACGGAAGATCATTTCGTGCTGCCGGGCCTGCTGATCGTGGCCGTCGCGCTCGTCGTCGCCGCGCTAGTCGCGCTAGCGAACGCGCTTACGCGGCGCGGGCGGCGGCTGCTCGTCGCGGCCGCCGCGCTGCCGGCGGTCGTGTACCTCTTCGCCGTCGTCCTCGTCCCGGCCTACGTGCAGAGCTTCGTCGTCAAGCCGAACGAGCTTGAGCGCGAGACGCCCTACATCGAACAGAACATCGCGTGGACGCGCCAGGCGTTCCAGCTTGAGCGCGTGACGGCGCGCGACTTCGAGGCCGACTCCGCCCCCGCGGCTTACGCCCTCGACGCCAACCGCGACACGCTCGACAACATACGCCTCTGGGATCGCGCCGCCCTGCAAGCGACGCTCACGCAGATTCAGGAGATACGCAACTACTACAGCTTCGCCGAGGTGGACGTGGATCGTTACACGGTAGAGGGCCGCGTGCGCCAGCTCATGGTCGGCGCGCGCGAGCTGGACGTGAACGCCCTGCCGGAGTCTTCGCGCAACTGGATCAACCAGCGGCTCATCTACACGCACGGCTACGGCGTGACGATGAACACCGCGAACGGCTTCACGGCCGAGGGCCGCCCCGAGTTTATCCTCTCGAACATGCCGGTCGAATCCGCCGCGCCGGAGATCAAACTGACCCGCCCGCAAATCTACTTCGGCTCGAAGACCGACACGGACGTGTACGTGCGGACGCGGCAGAAGGAGTTCGACTACCCGCAGGGCGAGGCGAACAGCTACACGACCTACGAGGGCGAGGGCGGCATCCGCGTCGGGTCGGGTCTGCGCCGGCTCGCGCTCGCGTGGGCCTTGGACGATCTCTCGAAGCTGCCGTTCTCGGACGACGTGACGGCGGACAGCCGCGTGCTGATGCGGCGCAACATCCTTGCGCGCGCGCAGGCGCTCGCCCCGTTCCTCATCTACGACAACGATCCCTTCATCGTCGTCAGCGCGGACGGTCGCCTCTTCTGGATGATTGACGCCTACACCGCCACCGCCCGCTACCCTTACGCGCGCCATGTCGCGGCGCAGGACAACGACGTGAACTACCTCCGCAACAGCGTCAAGCTGACGATTGACGCCTACACCGGCGACGTGCAGTTCTACGTCTTCGACGACCAGGACCCAATCCTGACCGCTTATCGCAACGTCTTCCCCACGCTCTTCCGCCCCGCCTCGGCGCTTCCCGCGGACTTGCGCGCGCACGTGCGCTACCCGGACGCGCTCATTCAGACGCAGGGCGCGGCCTACGGTCTCTACCACACGACCAACCCGAAGGTCTTCTTCCAGCGCGAGGACGTGTGGAGTCTGGCGAACGTGCCGAGCGGGGGCAAGGACGAGCGCCCGCAGCCGCTGCGCCCCTACTTCGCGCTCATGCGCCTGCCCGGCTACGAGGAACGCGGGCCGGAGTTCATCCGCGTCGTGCTGTTCACGCCCGCGAGCCGCAACAATATGATCGCGTGGATGGCGGGGCGCAGCGACGGCGACGCATACGGCACGCTCGTCGCCTACGGCTTCCCGAAGTCGCGGCTGATAGACGGCCCGCTCCAGATCGAAGCGCGCATAGATCAAGACCCGCAACTGTCGGGGCAGTTCACGCTCTGGAATCAGCAAGGCTCGCGCATCCAGCGCGGCAACCTGATGGCGCTCCCGGTCGGGCGCGGGCTGCTCTACGTGCAGCCGGTCTACCTGCAAGCCGAGCGCAGCCCGATGCCGGAGCTACGCCTCGTCGTCGCTGCCACCCACGAGCGGCTCGCCTTCGGCCCCAGCTTCGCCGCCGCGCTCTCAGGTCTCTTCGGCGAAGCGGCGGGCGCGCAGCCGCCGGCAAACGGTCAGGCCGCGCAGCAGTCCGCAGGGCAGCAGGCTGAGACGACCGCGCCCACGCAGGTGGCGAACGTGCAACAGTTGATCGAGCGCGCCAACCAGCAGTTCAACGACTACCAGCGACTCACCGCCGAAGGCAAACTCGCGGAAGCCGGGCAGAAACTCGAAGCCCTGAAGCAGACGCTCGGCGAGTTGCAGAAGGCGGGCGGCGCGGGTCAGCACAAGCCCGCAGACCAGCAAACGCCAATCGTTAAATGATACCTGCGCGCGAATTCGCCGCGTTAGCGGCGTGTTGATTTTAGCCCGGCGTTTCAACGCCGGGGAAAGCAGAGTCGTGATGAACGGCGTCGCGTCTTGAATGACGGCGCAAGCTTCATTCGTCGCTGACGCGACGCGGCGTCACGGTCACGCCACTTTCCCGGCGTTAAAACGCCGGGCTAAAGTCAGCCGCCGCGCTGCGGCGAATTTGCGCGCAGGTATCATCAATAAATACGCAACCCGTCGGGCCGAGCGGCTAGTCGCCCTCTCCGGCTCGTGTTAGAATCCGATAAATTCAGAGATCAGAGGTGAGAGGTTAGCGGTCAGTCAACACTGTCTGCACTGACTTCTGACCTCTAAACTCTGACCTCTGTCTTTCTATGGACAAGTTTCGCATCATCGGCGGGCGTGCTTTGCGGGGACGCGTGCAGATAAGCGGCGCGAAGAACTCGGCGCTGCCGTGCATGGCGGCGGCGCTGCTGACGGGCGAGGGCGTGACGCTGCACAATGTCCCTTACGTGCGCGACATCATCACGCAGCGCCGCCTGCTCGAAGACCTGGGCGCGACGACGCTCATGCCGGAACTGCGCACGCACAAGATCACGGCGGCGCACATCGAGTTGTTTGAAGCGCCGTATGATCTGGTGAAGACGATGCGCGCGTCGGTGCTCGTGCTGGGGCCGCTCCTCGCCCGCTTCGGCAAGGCGAAAGTATCTTTACCCGGCGGCTGCGCCATCGGCACGCGCCCGATTGATCTGCACCTTGAGGCGTTGAAGGTGCTGGGCGCGCAGGTCAACCTGGAAGGCGGCTACGTGGTGGCGCGTGCGCCGCAGCGTGGGCGCTTGCAGGGCGCGGAGGTGACGTTCGACAAAGTGACCGTGACGGGCACGGAGAACCTGATGATGGCCGCCACGCTCGCCGAAGGGCGCACGGTCATCAACAACGCGGCGCGCGAGCCGGAGATCGCAGACCTCGCCGAACTCCTCAACCGCATGGGCGCGCGCGTGCGTGGCGCGGGTTCGCCGACCGTGACGGTCGAGGGCGTCGAGGCGTTGGGCGCGGCCGAGCATACGATCATCCCTGACCGCATCGAGACCGGCACGTTCCTCGTCGCCGCCGCCATCACGCACGGCGAGCTTGAGATCAAAGACTGCACGCCGGAGCACTCCGCCATCGTCATCGCCAAGCTGCGCGACGCGGGCGTCGAGATCGAAGAGATCAACCAGAGCACACTCAACGTGCGCTGCTGCGCCGCGGGCCTGCGCGCCAGCGACGTTGTGACCGAGCCACACCCGCGCTTCCCCACCGACATGCAGGCGCAGTACATGACCTTGATGACGCAGTCCACCGGGCAGTCGCGCATCACCGAGACGATCTTCGAGAACCGCTTCATGCACGCCTCGGAACTTCAGCGCATGGGCGCGCGCATACGGATCGAGGGCAACACGGCCGTCGTCGAAGGCCCCGTCCGCTTGGCGGGCGCGCGCGTGCAGGCGTCAGACCTGCGCGCCTCCGCCTCGCTCGTGCTCGCCGGCCTCGTCGCCGAGGGCGAGACGTTGATCGAGCGCGTCTATCACATTGATCGCGGCTACGAGAAGATCGAGGCCAAGCTGCGCGCCGTCGGCGCAAACATCGAGCGGCTGCGCGACTCGGTCACGGCCTCCCTGCCGCCGCCCGCCGAGGCCGGCGTGCTGCAACGGGAAGCATGAAAGGAAAGGATGAACGCGGAATGATGAATGATGAATGAGGCACAAGCTGCTTTAATTTATCATTCCGCATTCATCATTCATCATTTGACATCATGGCTGAACAAGACTGCATCTTCTGTCGCGTCGTCGAGGGCACGGTGCGCGCCGACATTATCTTCCAGGACGACCGCTGCGTCGCCTTCCGCGACATCAACCCGCAAGCGCCCGTCCACGTGCTCATCATCCCGCGCGAGCATATCGAGTCGTTGGACGACGCGGGGCGCGGCGACGAGGCCGTGCTCGGCCACATCCTGCGCATCGCGGCGCGCGTCGCCAACGAGCAGGGCCTCGCCGAGGGCGGCTTCCGCACCGTCATCAACACGGGCGCGGGCGCGGGGCAGTCGGTCTTCCACCTGCACCTGCACGTGCTCGGCGGGCGCACGCTCAGTTGGCCGCCGGGCTAGAGAGGAGACGCGCGCGTGAAGGCAACCGACAACAAAGAACTGCTCCGCCGTTGGTTCGAGGAAGTCTGGAACAAGGGACGCGCGGAGGCGATTGACGAACTGTTCGCGCCGGACGGCGTGGCGCACGGGCTGACCGGCGCGGGCGGCGAGCCGCTGCGCGGCCCCGACAGCTTCAAGCCGTTCTTCCACACGTTCAGGGACGCCTTCCCCGACATCGAGGTCGTCGTCGAGGATACAGTCGCGGAGGGCGACCTGGTCGCGGCGCGCTGCACCGTGCGCGGGCGGCATCACGGCGACACGCTCGGCTTCGCCGCCACCAAGCGCCCCGTCGAGTTCACCGGCATCTGCATCACGCGCTGGCGCGACGGCCGCATCGTCGAGGCGTGGAACAACTTCGACTTCATGGGCATGTTCCAGCAACTCGGCGTCCTGCCGCAGCAGCCCGGCGGTCAGAATCAAATCACCTAGCAACGGCCTCAATTGTCCGAGTTGCGGATCAACTGTCTGTAAAATTTGATGAATTGCGCGAAGTTCTCGACACTCAGGCGCTCGTTCGTGCCGTGGACGCGTGCGAGGTCGTCGGCGCGGATGAGGGCGGGCGCGAAGCGGTAGATGTTCGGGCAGAGCTTGGCGTAGTGGCGCGCGTCGGTCGCGCCGATGACGAGCGCGGGCGTGACCACGGTCGCGGGGAACAACTCGCGGATCGTCCGCTCGACGACGCGGTAGCCCGCCGCGTCCGTCGGGGAGACGGGCGACGGCTCGCTCATGGTCGTGCCCTTCAGCACCTCGATCTTCACGCGCGCGTCATTCACGGTGCGGCGCACGTGTTCGAGCACGCCGGCCACCGTGTCGCCGGGCAGGATGCGGAAGTTGACGACGGCGCGCGCCTTCGCCGGCAGCACGTTGTCTTTGACGCCGCCCTCGAACACTGTCGCCGCCGTGGTCGTGCGCAGGAGCGCGTTGGTCGCAGGCGTCGCCGCCAGTTGGCGCACGAGGAGCGGGCGCGTCAGCCACAGGTTGGCGAGCGCGACGCGCGGCAGAAAGTTCATTTCCGGGCCGACCGTGTCGAGCATCTGCTGCGTCACGCCGCTGACCGCGGCCGGCATCTGCTCCGCCTCCAAACGCCCGACCGCCGCGCCCAGGATGCCGACGGCCGTCTGCGGCGGCGGCGCGGACGAATGCCCGCCCGTGCCCGCGACCGTCAGCTCGACGCTGACAAAACCTTTCTCGCCCGTGCCGAGGACGGCGACGGGGCGGCTCACGCCTTTCAAAATCCCTTCCGTGATCGCGCCGCCCTCGTCGAGCACGTATTCGGGCGTGACGCCGCGCGAGTCGAGCAGCGCAGCGAGGGCCGGCGCGCCCACTGGGCCGCCCAACTCTTCGTCGTGCCCGAAGGCGAGATAGATCGTGCGGTGCGGTTGATAGCCCTCGCTGAGCAGGCGCTCGACGGCTTCGAGTATGCCGACGACCGCCGCCTTGTCGTCCATCGCGCCGCGCCCCCACACGTAGCCGTCCGCGATGCGCCCCGCGAACGGCGGCTGCGCCCACGCGCCTTCAGTGCCCGGCTCGACCGGCACTACGTCCAGATGACCCATCAGCAGCACGGGCTTCAGCCGCTCGTCCTGGCCCGGCCACTTGTAGAGAAGGCTGTAACCGGCCACGACTTCGCGCGTCAGCGCCGCGTGCGTGCGCGGGAAGGTCTGCGCGAGATAGTCGTGGAGCTTGAGAAACTCGTCCGCCTTGAACTGCGCGGGGTCTGCGTTGGAGACGGTCTGGTAGCGTAGCGCCTGCGCCAAGTGTTCGGCGGCCGCGTTCGCGTCCAACTGCACGTCGGGCGCGGGCGCGACCTGAATCTGCCGCGACGGGTAGCGGAACGTCTTGTAGAGCAGCACGCCCGCGAGCGCCGCCAGCGCGAGCAAGAAGAGGATGATGAGCAGCCGCAGCCTGCGCACGCGCAAGGGCATCGCTTTTTACGCCTCCGTTTTGAACGAGCCGACGACCTCGTCCGCGCCGGCCGTGGCCGTGCCGAGCTTGCGCACGACGATGCCGGCAGCGTGGTTGGCGAGCGTCGCGGCCTCGACGAGCGATGCGCCGGCCGCGAGCGCGGCCGTGAGCGTCGCAATCACCGTGTCGCCCGCGCCCGTCACGTCATAGACCTCGCGCGCGCGCGTCTCGACGTGCAGCGCCGGGCCGTCGCCTTCGAGCAAAGTCATGCCGCGCTCGCCGCGCGTGATGAGCACCGCCTGACAGCCGACGCGCGCGCGCAAGGTGCGCGCCGCCGCCGCCATGCCCTCGTCCGTGTCGTCCTCGCTGTTCGTCAGGCGCAGAGCCTCATGGTGGTTCGGCGTGACGAGCGTGGCGGGACGGTACGCGTCGAAGTTGGGCGGCTTCGGGTCAATGAGCACGGGCAATCCCGCGGCGTGCGCGCGCGGCAGAACTGTGGCGAGCACGCGCGGCGTCACCGCGCCCTTGTTGTAATCGGAGACGACGAGCGCGTCCGCCTCGCCGAGCGCCGCGTCGAGCGCGGCCACGAGTTCGTCTGCCAGGCCCGCGCCGACGGGCGTGCGCCATTCGCGGTCGGCGCGCACGACCGGCTGGTTGTGCGCGATGATGCGCGTCTTCAAAGTCGTGGGTCGCTCCGCGTCCGTGACGAGTCGCGCGGCGGCCCGCTCCGCGCCGACCGCACGCAGTTGCGCCGCCACCTGCTCGCCCGCGCGGTCGCGCCCCACGACGCCGACAAGCGTGGCGCGCACGCCGAGCGCGACCAGATTCGCCAGCACGTTCGCCGCCCCGCCCAGCCGCACCGACTCGCGCTTCACCTCCACCACGGGCACGGGCGCTTCCGGCGAGATGCGCGTCACGTCGCCCCACACGAACTCGTCCAACATGATGTCGCCATACACGACCACCCGCCGGTCACGCATGCGCGCCACAAGGTCGGCCGCGCGTTCTGCTGTCATCAGGTGCATGAATTCAAATTAGCAAACTTCCGCTTAACATCGCTTGCGGCTGGCCACTGTCTTACGCCTGAATCACTTCACTCTTCGTCTGACTCGGCAGCTTAACGGGCAAGTCTAGCTCGTCATCAATCACGCACGGCTTAAGGTGCGTGCGCGGACAAGGAGGTGGCGCAAAATTTGTTATACCCCGCCATTAACCACACCGACTGCGGCTTGTAAGTGCTGAAATAATTGCAGGCGGCGGTCGGAATCGAACCGACGAATAAAGGTTTTGCAGAAGAGTGTTTACCACATCTTCATTCGCCCGAACAATAAAATCAACAACTTAGCCGAGAGATGAAGCGTGAATTCAACTTGTAAGTGCAACTTTAGAACTTGGTCAGTGAAAGGCAAGCTGCGGTAACATCCGTGCTGCTTCAACCGCCAAGTTAAAAGGAGCACCGAGTGAGTTACACGCAGCTTACC
>Ga0081539_10000229_pt1 | contig 131455 bp, 104 predicted proteins | sample TabmetS4T2R2_FD_71023 | JGI IMG/M metagenome (GOLD analysis project Ga0081539, IMG submission 71023) | Tabebuia heterophylla rhizosphere microbial communities from the University of Puerto Rico - S4T2R2 | ecosystem: Host-associated > Plants > Roots > Rhizosphere ... | reverse complement strand
GGGGCGCTTCTAGAGGCGATCCTGAAGTGGGACAGAGCGAGAGCTGGCCTTCAGGGGCAACCCGAAGGTCGATGCGGCGCCCGCGGACGTGCCTCGCAAGCACGGACTCGGGGGGCCTTGGGTAACCGTCCGTGCCCAATACGGGGCGCCGCCTTAAGTGGCTGGACGGGACAGGCGAAGGGCGGGCGAAAGCCTGCCTGGATGGCGAGCTTGCTCGCGCCTGCGCCCGGAAGACCGGTCCCAGGGTCGAAGAAGTCGCCGCGGCGGAGCGCCGGAAGGCGTTGCCGTGTGTTGCTGTTTCCCGGCGATCCGGGGAATAAGCCGCGGCCTGTTGACTACGCGCCGTTCGGCGCTCCGTCTCCCCTCAATGTCGAGGGGAGAAAACTAAAAGCCCAACTCGCGCGGCGGCGCGAGAACGAGAAGCCGTGGCTGTTTGAAATGTGAATCGGAAAATTTCGCAATCTTGTTTCCCGGGCGCGATGCAGCACGTAGCACTTGCGAAGTGCTGCTTCGCTGAACCGGGATCGTCACGAACACCGCGCTTTGTACGGCCCCGGCTCTGCAGCGCACCGCTACGCGCTGCGCTGCGTCCGGGGAACGGACTGGGCGTTCGCCGGGACGACAGGATTACTGGCTCGCCCACACGATCCGCGCGATCCATTCCACGTCGGAGGCCGCCAGCGTGCGGTCGACATGGTTCGGATTGAGTGAACTCAGCTCCAGCGTCTTGGCGGTGCGGCGCTTCAGTTCCTTGACCATCACCTCGCCGTCCTTGGTTTTCACCACCACGCGGTCGCCGCGGCGGATCGGCGAGCCCGGCGACACCACGATGACGTCGCCGTCGCGATAGGCCGGCTTCATCGAGTCGCCGGCAATCTCCAGCGCATAGGCGTGCTCGTCGTTGACCGAGGGCAGCCCGACTTCATCCCAACCCTTGCCGGCGGGAAATCCGCCGTCGGTGAAATAGCCACCGGCGCCGGCCTGCGCGAAGCCGAGCAGGGGCACCGACTGCACCACGCGCGGGGTATCCTCGATCAAGGAGACGAAGGTATCGAACGGGACTCCGGTGGCGGTGAGCGCCTTGGCGACCGATTCGGTCGACGGCCAGCGCGGGCGGCCCTCGGGCGTGATGCGCTTGGACTTGTTGAACGTGGTCGGATCGAGGCCCGCCGCCTTCGCAAGGCCGGACGGCGACAATCCGGAGCGAGCGGCGAGCCGATCCATCGCGTCCCAGATCTGGTCGTGGGTGAGCATTTCAGTCTGCTGTTTGGCCATGGTCCCAACCTTGTCACAATGTAGGAATTATTGCCTCAATTTGCCGGGTACGGCAATCCTCCCTGTGGATAAAATGCCGGCCTTGAAGCGGGCTGACCCGGCGGCTACGGTTTGCGGCCAAATCCCGGAAAATCCGGAAAATCGCAAAACCCCTTGGCGGCCAGCAGGAAACCGGGTGCCCACGATCTATAAAATCTGTCCCGCCTCGGCCTGGCGCGAGGCCGAGCGGCGCGGTGCATTCCGCGGCAGCGCCGACGATCTGCGCGATGGATTCATCCATTTTTCGACCGCTTCGCAGGTGGCGGAGACGGCGAACAAGCACTTTTTCGGCCAGAAGGGACTGTTTCTGATCGCGGTGCATGCGGCGGCGCTGGGCGATTCGCTGCGCTGGGAACCATCGCGCAATGACGAACTGTTCCCGCATCTCTACGGCGAACTGGATCTCGGCGCGGTCACGGCCGTGCTCGACCTGCGCGCGCGCTCCGACGGCACGCACGATCTGCCGGAACTCAAGCCGTGATCAGGGCCTTTGATGCCTTCTCGCTGCCGCTGCTGCGCTGGCTCGATCCGGAAGACGCGCATCGCCTCGCGATCCACGGGCTGCGGCTGCTGCCGCGGGTCCCGCCGCGGCCGGACGATCCGAAACTCGCCGTGCGCGCGTTCGGCCTGAACTTCCCCAATCCGGTAGGCATGGCCGCAGGTTTCGACAAAAGCGCCGAAGTGCCGGATGCGCTGCTGCGGCTGGGTTTCGGTTTTGTCGAGATCGGATCGGTGACGCCGCAGGCCCAGGCCGGCAATCCGCGCCCGCGGCTGTTCCGGCTGGAGCGCGACGAAGCCGTGATCAACCGCATGGGTTTCAACAATGACGGGGCCGCCGCGGTGCTCCGGCGCCTCGCCAATCGCTCGCATCTTGCCGGCATCGTCGGGGTCAACGTCGGAGCCAACAAGGATTCGACGGATCGCATCGCCGACTACGTAAGACTGATCGAGACGTTTGCGCCGGTGGCGAGCTATTTCACCGTCAACGTGTCGTCGCCGAACACGCCGGGCCTGCGCAATCTGCAGCAGGCGGCGGCGCTCGATGACCTCTTGGCAAAAGTGATCGACGCGCGGGAGCGCGTGCGCCAGAACGCCGGCGATTCGCCGGTGCTGCTCAAGATCGCCCCCGATTTGACGCTGAGCGAACTCGACGACGTCGTCCACATCGCGCGCTCGCGCCGCGTCGACGGCATGATCGTCGGCAACACCACGATCGCGCGGGCCTCGACCCTGCGCGAACAGAATCGAGCGAAAGAGCAGGGCGGCCTGTCCGGCCGGCCGCTGTTCCGGTTGTCGACGCGGATGGTGGCCGAAACCTATGTGCGCGCGGAGGGTGCGTTCCCGCTGGTCGGCGTCGGCGGCATCGACTCCGGCGGCGCGGCGCTGACGAAAATCCGTGCCGGCGCCAGCCTGATCCAGCTTTATTCGTCGTTGATCTACAAGGGCCTTGGCCTCGTCGATGACATCAAGCGCGATCTCGCCTCGACCTTGCTGCGAACCGGGCGCGATTCGCTTTCCGAGATCGTCGGCGCCGACGCCGCGACCATCACCGCCGAGGACTGGCCGGTCTAAGTCACCCTCGTGTCCCGGACGCGGTCACCGTCAGCGAAAGACGCTTTCAGCAGCGCCGGATAGCGCAGTGCCTGCAGCCCGCCGCGAGCGATGTAGTGCACCAGCAACGCTGCCCACAGCCCGGTATTGCCGAAGGATCGCAGCGCCAGCCACGCGGCGATGAAGATGCACAGCGACAGCATCATCAGATTGCGCATGTCGCGCGCCCAGGTCGCGCCGATGAAAATGCCGTCATAGGCGAATGCAAAGACGCCGAGCACCGGCGCGAGCACGACCAGCCACAAATAATCGCGTGCGCCATGACGAACGTCGGTGCTTGCGGTCATAAGTTCGATCAGGTGGGGACCAAACAGCGCGAAGACGGTAGTCACCGCGAGCGCAAAGGCGAAGCCCCACATGATGACCAGCCGCGTCGCGCCGGAGAAGGCAGCGCGGTCGCGCGCGCCGTAGGCGCGGCCGCAAAGCTGTTCGGCGGCGTTGGCAAGACCGTCGAGAAAGAAGGCGCTGATCAGCAGAAAATTGTTCAGCACCGCGTTGGCGGCGAGCGTGACGTCGCCGGCGCGCGCGCCTTGGGCCGTGAACAACAGCCATACTGCGATCAGCGATGCGGTGCGGATCATGATATCGCGGTTGACCAACATCATGCGCATCAGTTTGGCGCGGTCGAACAACGCCGCGCGGGGGACGGTAAGCCCGCCCGCGATATGCCGTGCGATCAACGCACCGACCACGAGTCCGGCGGCTTCGGCGATGATCGCGGCAATCGCCGCACCTGCGATGCCCGCATCGAGAACCAGCACCAGCAATACGGTTGCCACCATATTGATGACGTTGATCGCGATCTGCACGCTGAGCGCCAGCGCCGCGCGCGCCTGCCCAATCAGCCAGCCGAGCACGACAAAATTGGCCAGCACCAGCGGCGCGGACCAGATCCGGATCGCGAAATAGCTCTTCGCGGCCCGCGTAACTCCCGCGCTGCCGCCCATCGCTCCGAACAGGCCAGCGGCCAGCGGTATCTGCAGCACAATGAGGCCTGCGCCGATCAATCCGGCGACAACGAAGCCTCGCACCAGCAGCGCGCGCAATTCCTGGCCTTCACCGGCGCCAAGCGCCTGCGCCGTGAAGGCGACCGTGCTCATGCGCAGAAACGCGAACAGCCAGAACAGGCAGTCGAACATAACCGACGCCATTGCGACGCCGCCGAGCAGCGTGGCGTCGCCGAGGCGGCCGATCGCGATGGTGGCGACAATGCCGAGCAGCGGCGTGGTCAGGTTGGCCACCATCGCGGGTCCCGCGATGGCAAACACCTGCGCCGATGTAACCCTGGATGGAGAAGTCAATGAATCGAGCCGGGGTGCCGGCTACCGTCCGCGCGGCGCGCCGAACAACCGCGAGATCAGCCAAATCGGGATCACGATCACGGCGCCGAGCAGGAAGTAGCGCCACAACCCGTTGATGGCATCGAACCCGAGATCATAGATCCAGTTGACCAGCCGACGGATACTGTTGACGATATTCCAGGGATCGAGGCCGATCGCGGCCAGCACCACGCCGACCAGGATCGAAAGCAGGATCAGACGAAACGCCACCGACAGCGGCGAGCCGCCGAGAAAGCGCGACAGGCTGTCGTCACGGCGCGGCGAGCTTGCCGGATAATCCCGGGGCGCGTCGCCCGGCATCTGCCTCGTCTCGTTCTGCATCCTGGTCTCCCTGCGCGATGTCGCGCTTGTTGTAGCTGGTGCAACCCAAATGGGGAACCGGCCTCGCGGCGTCAATGAGCGCCGGCGGCCGCGGCAGCCTCGATTGCGGCGTCGGATTTCAGCATTCCCTCCAGCGTCTCCAGCCGGTCGGCCTCGCGCGGCGGCTTGTCCCAGCGCAGCCGGTTGATACGCGGGAAGCGCATGGCGACACCGGATTTATGCCGCGGCGAGCGTTGCAGGCCCTCGAAGGCCACTTCCAGCACCAGTCCCTGATCCGGCTCGTGCACGACATGCCGGACCGGGCCGAATTTTTCGACCGTGTTGCGGCGGACGAAGCGGTCGATCTGCAGCAGTTCCTCGTCGGTGAAGCCGAAATAGGCCTTGCCGACCGGCACCAGCTGCTCGCCGTCCTCGCCTTTGGTCCAGACGCCGAAGGTGTAGTCGGAATAGAAAGACGAGCGCTTGCCGTGGCCGCGCTGCGCATACATCAGCACCGCGTCGATAATGTGCGGATCGCGTTTCCACTTCCACCATTGTCCTTTCGGGCGGCCGGGCAGATACGGCGCGTCGCGGCACTTCAGCATCACGCCCTCGACCGCTTCGGCGTCCTCGCCGGCACCGGCGCTTGCCGGATCGGCGCGCGCTGCTTTCAGCGCTTCCCAGCTGTCGAAGGGAATTGTAGGCGACAGGTCGACGCGGGGATCGTCAAGCTTCGCCGCGAAAGCTTCGAGCTTTGCGCGGCGCTCGGCAAAGGGCAGTTCGCGAAGATCATTGTCGCCGTCACCGAGCAGATCATAGGCGCGCAGATGGATCGGAAAATCCTTCAGCAGCTTCGGCGAGACGACCTTGCGGTTCAAACGCTGTTGAAGAACGTTGAAGGTCTGCACCCGGCCGTCGCGCAGCACCAGCAACTCGCCGTCGATGGCGCCGGGCAGGCGCAGCGACGGCAACAGGTCCGGAAAACTCCTGGTGATGTCTTCTCCGGTGCGCGAATAGAGGCGGGCGATGATGTTGCCACGCTCGTCGCGGCCACTGACCGCCTGCACGCGGATGCCATCCCATTTCCATTCCGCTATGAAATCGGCGGCGTCAAGATTGGCAAAATCCGTATCCTCGATGGCATGCGCCAGCATCACCGGCCGGAACGGCGCCGGATCGCGATTGACCGGCTTGTCGGCGCGGCCCTCCAGCCAGGCGAACAGATCGCGATAGGGCGGCGCGAGCCCCGGCCACATCAGCTCGACATCATGAACATCCTTGTCGCCGAGCGCCGCAGCGGCGGTTTTCGCGAGCCGCGCGGAAACGCCAATCCGCATCCCACCGGTAACGAGCTTTAGCAGCGCCCAGCGGCCGGTTTCATCGAGCTCGTCGAGCCAGCGCGTCAGTTGCGCCGGGAGTTCGGTCTTGCCGAGGGTGCGGAGCGTGGTGACGACTTCGGTGAGCGTGGGTGGAGGTGGATTGTTGTGGAGCTGCGCGGGAGCCTTCGGCCACATCAGCGCCACCGTCTCGGAGAAATCGCCGACGTAATCATGTGACAGCGCGAACAGCACCGGATCGGTGCGCGACATGATCAGGTCGCGGATCAGCGCCGGCTTGGCGTGCTTGAATGACAGCGCCCCGGTCAGCGCCGCCAGTGCGTAGCCGCGATCGGGATCGCTCACCTCGCGAAAATAAGAGGTGATCAGCCGCAGCTTGTTGTTGCGGCCCGGCTCATAGGCGAGGCGGTCGAGCAGTTCGGCGAAGCGGTTCATGCTTCGGTGCCTTCGCCGGGCAGCGGCTCTTCTTCGCTGTCTTCATCGCCGTAGCCGACGAGATCGAGCGGCCGCGCGAGCAGACCCTTGGCCGTGCACCAATGCACCAGCGCATCTTCCTGGCCGTGCGTGACCCAGATTTCTCCGGCGCCGGTGGCGTCGATGGTCGCGGTCAACCCGTCCCAGTCGGCGTGGTCGGAAATCACCAACGGCAGTTCGACGCCGCGTTGCCGCGCCCGTGCGCGCACGCGCATCCAGCCTGATGCAAATGCCGTGACCGGATCTGGAAACCGTCGCGTCCAGATATCGGTGGTGGCCGATGGCGGTGCCAGCGTGATGGTGCCGGCGAGATCGGCCTTTTTCACGCCTTTGACCAGACGGAGATCGCCGAGCGGGACGCCTCGGCTTTCATAGTAGCGCGTGATCTTTTCTATCGCGCCATGCAGATAGATCGGCGCGTCGTAACCGGCCTCCCGGATCAGCGCGATCACGCGCTGCGCCTTGCCGAGCGAATAGGCGCCGACGAGATGCGCGCGTTCGGGAAACAGTTTTACCGACGCCAGCAGCTTCTTGACCTCGAGCGCCGCGTCGCCATGGCGGAATACGGGCAGGCCGAAGGTGGCCTCGGTGATGAAAACGTCGCACGGCACCACCTCGAACGGCGCACAGGTCGGATCGGGCGCGTCCTTGTAGTCGCCGGAGGCGACGATGCAGGTATCCTTGCAGGACACCGCGATCTGCGCCGATCCCAATACGTGCCCGGCGGGATGAAACTTGATCCGGACATCGCCGACGCGAATTTCCTCGCCATACGCGATTGCCTGCGTCGTGCGCGCAAAATGGTCGCCATAGCGCAGCCGCATCATGTCGAGGGTTTCCTGCGTCGCCAGCACCGCGCCGTGGCCAGGGCGGGCGTGGTCGGAATGGCCATGGGTGATCACGGCGCGCTCCACCGGGCGCACCGGATCGATATGAAAGCCGCCCGGCTTGCAGCACAGGCCGGCGGCGACAGGGATCAGAATCTCTTGAGGACGCATCCCGTCTATATAGTCCGGCTTGCCGAAATTTTAAGCGCCATGCGCGGGCTTGACCCGCGCATCCATCTTCGAGAAGAGTTTGTTTGATGGATTGCCGGGGCAGTACGAAGACCCGCTTCGCGGTTTTGCCGGTAATGACGATGCAGAGGCCATGCCCGCGCGATTGTTCCTGTCTTCCGGCGACATGATCGCCGACCGGCGTTTTGATTTCGCGCGGGATCTGCAGTTAAAGGGCGATCTTGCCGCCGCCGTCGACCTGCTGCTGCAGGCGACCGACCTCGCGCCCGGCTTTGCCTCGGCGTGGTTCACGCTCGGAGACATTCGCGAGCAGCTCGGCGAGCGTGATCTGGCGATCGCAGCCTTTCACAAGGCGCGAGACGCCGATCCCGACGACCGCCACGGCGCAAGCCTGCGCCTGATGCTGCTCGGCGCCGATCGATTGTCGAGCATGCCACCAGCCTATGTGCGCGCGCTGTTTGACCAATACGCCCCGAAATTCGAAAAGGCTTTGGTCGACGACCTCGGATATCGCGGACCGGAGTTGCTGTTCAGAGCCGTGCTTGCCGTACGCGCCGCCGGCCGCAAGCCGGCCTTCTTCAAGCGCGCCATCGACCTCGGTTGCGGCACCGGGCTTGCAGCGCGTGCATTCGCCAAGGAGGTGGATGCGTTCGCCGGCTTCGACCTGTCGCCGCGCATGATCGAGCGGGCGCGCGCCACCGGGCTCTATGCCGAGCTTGAGGTGACGGAAATGTTGCAGGGGCTGACCGGCAGACCCGACGCCAGCGCCGATCTGATTCTCGCAGCCGATGCGGTGGTCTATCTGAGTGATCTCGCGCCGCTGTTGCGCGAAACCGCGCGAGTGCTGGTGGCCGGAGGCTTGCTTGCCTTCACCGCCGAAACCCATGGCGGCGAGGGCGTCATTCTCGGCGAGGGCCTGCGCTACGCCCATGGCGCCGCCCATGTGCGCAATGCGATTGCGGCGGCCGGGCTGACCCTGTCGCGGTTCGATGATTTGTCGGCGCGCAATGAGGACAATGTGGCGGTGCCCGGGCTCGTGGTGGTCGCGACGAAAATCTGATTTTGGGCTACATTGTCGCAACGGGTATCAGCCATTGCGGAAAACTGATCGAATGCCGGATCAATGCATTCCCGAGGAGAAACAAGAACAATGAAGATTCTTCTTTCGAAGGGCCCGATCTGGGCAACGGTGATTGCGGCGTCTTTGTCCGCCGCGACAGCCGTCTCCGCCGCCGACAAGAAATACGATTTCGGGGCCAGCGATACCGAAATCAAATTGGGGCAGACCGTGCCGCACAGCGGTCCCGGCTCGCTCTACGGGGTGATCGGCCGGGTCGGCGAAGCTTATTTCCAGATGCTGAATGAGAAGGGCGGCATCAATGGCCGCAAGGTCAAGTTTCTCACCCTCGACGATTCCTATAGCGCGCCCAAGGCCGTCGAAGCCACGCGGCGGCTGGTCGAGCAGGAAGAAGTGCTGGCGCTGTTCGGTTCGCTCGGCACCGCGCCGCAGACCGCGGTTCACAAATACCTCAATTCAAAGGGCGTGCCGCAGCTTCTGCTGAATACCGGGGCGTCAAAATGGAACGATCCGAAAAACCACAAATGGACGATGGCGGGCCTGCCGCTTTATCCGACCGAGGCGCGGATTCTCGCCAAATATGTCTTGAGCGTGAAGCCCAATGCGAAGGTCGCGATCCTCTACCAGAACGACGATTTCGGACGGGATTTTCTCGGTCCCTTCAAGCAGGTGCTGGCGGATGCCGGCGGCAACGCGAAGGTGGTCGCGGAGGCGACCTACGATCTCACCGATCCGACCATCGATTCCCAGCTCATCAATCTGGCCAAGTCCGGCGCCGATGTCTTTTATAACATCACGACCGGCAAGGCGACGTCGCAGTCGATCCGCAAGGTCGTCGAGCTCGGCTGGAAGCCGCTGCAGCTGCTCTCGGCCGGCTCGACAGGACGTTCGATCCTCAGTGCGGCGGGTTTCGAGAACGCCGCCGGCGTCGTTGCGATCCGCTACGCCAAGGAAGTCGGCGTGCCGCGCTGGGAGAAGGATCCCGACGTGATGGCGTTCGAGGAGCTGCGCAAGAAGTATCTGCCCAACGTCGATCCGGACAATACCATCGCTTTCGCAGGCTATGGCCAGGTGGTGGCGATGGCTGAAATCCTGCGCCGCTGCGGCGACGATCTTACCCGTGCCAATGTCCTGAAACAGGCGACGACGCTCAACGGCTTTCACTCGCCCTACATGCTGGATGGTGTCACCTACAGCTATACGCCCGACGACTACACGCCGATGAAGACGCTGTTCATCTCGCAGTTCAACGGCAAGGATTGGGATATTTCCGATCGGCCGGTCTCGGAGTAGAGCTCGACAATTTCCCCGGCGCGGGATCGGCTGTTATCATTTGCCGACTGTGCTCAAACGAAAACCCCGGCCGCGAGGCCGGGGTTTCGATGTGTGCGTTGTCGCCGCGATCAGTACTTCGCGACCACCGGGGAGTTGAAGTGATAGTTCAGGCCGGTGCGGAAGATGTGCTCGTGCACCTGGGTGCTGTTGATGGCGGTGACGACGGGGCCGGCGACAACGGGAATCCCGAAGGCGCCCGTTGATGTGCCGAGATCGACATACAGATACTCGGTCTTGGAAGTCCAATTGGGCCCAAAGATGCCAAGGAAGGTGAACGGGGTCTCGATGCCGCCGCCCACGGTCCAGCCGCTTCTGGTGGTGGAGATTTCCGCACTGACCGGCGCGCCGAGGAACGCGGCAGCAATATTGGTCTTGACGCGGCCATAGGCGTAACCGCCGGTGGCATAGAGCAAGGTCGAGCCGACCGAATAACCGACCCGGCCGCGCGCCGTTCCGAACCAGGGCAACCTGGCATCGTAAGCGGCGAAGATGATGGGCGCGGCAAATGGATTACAGGTCTGCACGCACGCACGGTTGTCGCGCTGGGTCGATCCCTGGATATCGGCTTCGAGACCGAACACCCAGTTCGCCGCCTGCCAGTTGTAACCGGCCTGGAGGCCGCCATTGAAGCCGTCCGGGCTCAGATTGAACAGCTCGGTCGAGGTGCCGACCGCGGTCAGCGTGTAGGCGGTGCGATCGCGTCCGATGCCGCCGCCGAAATTGCCGCCGAGGTAGAAGCCGGCCCAGTTCGAAGCCGGCGGCGGGACGTAGGCGGCGTTGCCGCCAATGCGGTAATTCAGGCCGACCCGGAAGATCTGCTCACGAATATCGGTGCTCATGGCATGGGCGAAGCCGTTCAGCGCGAACTGATCGAGGCGGTCGCCCAGATTCAAATAGAGATATTCGATCTTGCCGGTCCAGTTGCCGCCGAGCGAAGCCTCGACGCCGGAACCGACAACCCAGCCACCCCGGTTCTGGTTCGATGTAAACACCCCTGTGTTGGCGGGGCCGCCGGGCGGGAGAGTTTCCGTGTAGGTGGTCTTGACGCTGCCATAGGCCCAACCGCCGGTGACGTAGCTCAGCACCGGGCCGGTCGCGATACCGACGCGGCCGCGGACCGTGCCGAACCAGTCGAGCTTCTGGTCGAAATTGTTATTTTGCGCCGGCAAGCACCCGATCAGGCAGTTGAAATTGTCCCGCATGCCGGTGCCCTGGATGTCGGCTTCGACACCGAAGACCAGCGCGCCGAACACAGTATTCGGAATCTGCCAGTTGTAGCCGGCCTGGGCGCCGCCGAGGCCGCCCTGCGGATTGAGGTAGGTTGCTTCGAACGAAAGACCTCCGGGGACGGCGAGGCGGGTATAGTCCCGGCCGATACCGACGCCGGCGTTCACGCCGATGTAGAAACCGGTCCAGTCATAGACCATGGCGACCGGGGCTTTGAGATAAGGCGCCTTGACCGCCATGTCCGCCGCCTGGGCGCTTACCGCGGTGCCGAGGAGGGCTGCTGCTCCGGCCAAGATCTTTTTCATGATTGTCCCCAAGGTTCCGAATTGAACTTGGAGTGTACTCGGGGGGCCTGAGTCTGTCTGTGGCGGGGGGGTCACACTGTCTGGGAATGATGCTTGGACGCGTGCAAAACAGCGTAAACTAGCGGGTCTGGAGGTAACGTGGCACGCCAAACGCGAGCCCCGGCCGCAAGGCCGGGGTTTTGATTTCAGCAGCGGGGCGATCAGTACTTGGCGACCACGGGCGATGCGTTGAAGTGATAGTTCAGCCCGGTGCGGAAGATGTGCTCGCGGACCTGGGTGCTGTTGATCGCGATGGCGCCGGGCGCCGGGGTCGCGAAGGCGTTGGTCTGGGTCCCGAGGTCGACATAGAGATATTCGGTCTTCGAGGTCCAGTTGTGGCCGAGCACGCCGACCAGGAAGGTGAACGGGGTCTCGATGCCGCCGCCGACCGTCCAGCCGCCCTTGGTGTTGGACAGCTCCACATTGCTCAGGCCGGTGACGAGGTTGTAGGCGATCTTGGTCTTGACGCCGCCGTAAGCGTAACCGCCGGTGGCGTAGAACAGGGTGGATCCGACCGAATAACCCAGCCGGCCGCGCGCCGTGCCGAACCAGGGCAGGCTGGCGTCATAGGCCACGAACAGCGTCAGGGGGTTGCAGGATACGACGCAGGCGCGGTTGTCGCGTTGGCTGGAGGCCTGGATGTCGGCCTCGACGCCGAACAGCCAGTTTGCCGCCTGCCAGTTGTAGCCGGCCTGAATGCCGCCATTGAAGCCGTCGGGGCTTAGGTTGAAGAGCTCGGTGTTGACGCCGGCAGTCAGCGCGGTGCGGTCGCGGCCGATGCCGGAGCCGATGTTGCCGCCGAGGTAGAAGCCGGTCATGTTCGCGGCCGGCGGCGGAACGTAAGCCGCCCCGCTACCGCCGATGCGGTAGTTCAGACCGACTCGGAAGATCTGCTCGCGGATGTCGGTGCTCAAAGCCTGCGGAAAGCCGTTCAGCGTGAACAGGTCCATCCTGTCACCCAGGGTGAACCAGAGATATTCGATCTTGCCGGTCCAGTTGCCGCCCAGCGAGGCTTCGACGCCGCTGCCCCAGGTCCAGCCGCCGCGGTTCTGGCTGACCGCGAAAGCGCCGGTGGTCCCGATGGTTTCGGTCAGCGTGGTCTTGACGTTGCCATAGGCCCAGCCCGCCGTGACATAGGTCAGCACCGGGCCGGTCGCGATACCGACACGTCCGCGGACCGTGCCGAACCAGTCGAGCCGCTGGTTGAACCGAGAGTTGAACCCAGGCGCGCAGCTCAGCAGGCAGGTGAAGTCGTCGCGCATCCCGGTGCCCTGGATGTCGGCCTCGACGCCGAACACCAGCGCGCCGAAGAACGAGTTGGGAACCTGCCAATTGTAGCCGATCTGACCGCCGCCGAGGCCGCCCTGGGGATTGAGATAGGACGCCTCGAACGAGGGAAGCGCCGGAACGGCGAGGCGGGTATAATCCCGGCCGATGCCGACGCCGGCGTTAACGCCGATGTAGAATCCGGTCCAGTCGTAGACCATGGCCGCCGGGGCTTTGAGATAAGGCGCCTTGACGGCCATATCGGCGGCTTGCGCGCTCGCTGCGGTCCCGAGAAGTGCAATTCCGGCCAAAATCTTTTTCATCACCGTCCTCCGTCGCAAGCGACAAAAATCTTCAACGCGCACTCTAGGCGGGGGGCATAGATGAGTCTGTGGCGGGTCAGTCACACTGAACAGGAATGATGGGCAAGCCAGCATCGCAAAACCGTCGTCAATGACCTCGACCGGGTACGGCGGAGAGCATACTTGTCGCAGCGTGCTGGCCCCCGACCACGATTCGCAACTCCCGTTGCTGCCCGAGACCTTCCTTCGCTGGTTCGTGGCGAGAGGATGGTCGCCCCGCGCACATCAGCTGGCGCTGCTTGCAAAGGCCCGTGAAGATCGTTCCGCCCTGCTGATCGCGCCGACCGGCGCCGGCAAGACCCTGGCCGGATTTCTCCCGTCGCTGGTGGAGCTTTCACGTCCCGCTCCCCCCGATCGCACTGGCGGAAGGCAGTTGGTCTCCACCGGGCGGGGTGTGGCGCGCAGCCGCGGCCTGCACACGCTCTACATCTCGCCGCTGAAGGCGTTGGCGGTCGATATCGCGCGCAATCTTGAAACTCCGGTCGCCGAGATGGCGCTGCCGATCAAAATCGAAACCCGGACCGGCGACACCCCGGTGTCGCGGCGGCAGCGGCAGCGACGCTATCCCCCGGATATTCTGCTGACCACGCCGGAGCAGCTGGCGCTGCTGCTGTCGTCCGACGACGCGCCGTTCCTGTTTTCGTCCTTGCGGCGCATCGTGCTCGACGAGTTGCACGCACTGGTGACCTCGAAGCGCGGCGATCTGCTGTCGCTTGGCCTTGCGCGGTTGTGGCGGCTGGCGCCGCAGCTGCGCGCGATCGGCCTGTCGGCCACGGTGGCGGAGCCGGAGTCGCTGGCGCGGTTTCTGGTGCCGCAACGCGATCACGCAGGCGAGGCCGCCGATATCGTCGTCGCCGGAGGAGCCACGGCGCCGATCGTCGAGATGCTGGACACGCGCGAGCGCCTGCCATGGGCGGGCCATACCGCGCGCCACGCGCTCAATGAAATCTACGAGTTGATCAAAGCCAACAAGACGACGCTGGTATTCGTCAACACCCGCAGCCAGGCCGAGATGCTGTTCCAGGACCTCTGGCGCATGAATGACGACGGCCTTGCGATCGCGCTGCATCACGGCTCGCTCGATGTCGCCCAGCGCCGCAAGGTCGAGGACGCCATGGCCGCGGGAAAGTTGCGTGGCGTGGTCTGCACCTCGTCGCTCGATCTCGGCGTCGACTGGGGCGACATCGACCTGGTGATCAATATCGGCGCGCCGAAGGGGGCGTCGCGGCTGATGCAGCGGATCGGCCGCGCCAATCACCGCATTGACGAAGCCTCGCGCGCGGTGCTGGTGCCGGCCAACCGTTTTGAGGTGCTGGAATGCCGGGTCGCGATCGACGCGGTGGCGGAGAACGCGCAGGACACGCCGCCGCTGCGCACCGGCGCGCTCGATGTGCTGGCGCAGCATGTGCTCGGCTGCGCCTGCGGCGAACCGTTTCTCGCCGACGAACTTTATGCCGAAGTGCTGACGGCGGCGCCCTATTCGGGCCTGACCCGCGGCGATTTCGACGACGTCGTCGATTTCGTCGCCTCCGGTGGCTACGCGCTGAAAACCTATGAGCGCTTTGCCCGCATCAAGCAGGACAAGAACGGCCGCTGGCGCGTTACCAATCCGCGGGTGCGGCAAAGCTACCGGTTGAATGTCGGCACTATCGTCGAGGACACCATGCTGAAAGTGCGGCTGGTGCGCTCGCGCGGCGGCGGGTCGGGATCGACCGGCGCGCTCGGACGCGGCGGCCGGATGCTCGGCGAGATCGAGGAAGCCTTCATCGAAGGCCTGGTGATCGGCGATACCTTTGTTTTCGGCGGCGAGGTCGTGCGTTACGAATCGCTGGTGGAAGATCAGGTCTATGTCTCCCGCGCCAACGACGCCGACGCCAAGGTGCCGTCCTACATGGGTGGCAAGTTTCCATTGTCCACCTATCTCGCCGAACGCGTACGAAAATTGCTCGCCGACAAGCGGGCGTGGGGCGGTCTGCCGGACCAGGTGCGGGACTGGCTGTCGCTGCAATCGGACTTTTCCCGCGTGCCCAATGTGCGCGAGCTGGTGGTGGAGACCTTTCCACGCGCCAACAAGCATTACCTCGTCTGCTATCCGTTCGAAGGACGTCTCGCGCACCAGACGCTCGGCATGCTGCTGACGCGGCGGATGGAGCGCGCCCGCGCGCGTCCGCTTGGGTTTGTCGCCAATGAATATGCGCTGGCGGTGTGGTCGCTCGGTGACCTGTCGTTCATGATCCGGCAGGGAAAGCTGGACCTTGACGCGCTGTTCGATCCGGACATGCTGGGCGACGATCTCGAGGCGTGGCTTGCGGAATCCGCGCTGATGAAGCGCACTTTTCGCACCTGCGCGGTCATTTCCGGCCTGATCGCGCGGCGATTTACCGGCGAGGAAAAAAGCAAGCGTCAGGTACTGTTCTCGACCGACCTGATCTACGACGTGCTGCGCAGGCACCAGCCCGACCATGTGCTGTTGCGCGCGGCGCGGGCGGATGCCGCAACCGGACTGCTCGATATCCGTCGACTCAGTGATATGCTGACGCGAATCAAGGGGCGGATCGTCCACAAGGAACTCGATCATGTTTCGCCGCTGGCGGTGCCGGTGATGCTGGAAATCGGCCGCGAGTCGGTTTATGGCGAAGCCTCCGACGAGTTGCTGGCGGAAGCCGCAGATGACCTCGTCAAGGAGGCGATGGGATAGAACGTGACGGCACGCGCGCAATCTGCGGAAGATAACGGAGCGGTGGTGCGCGTCGCGACCGTCACCATCGCGGATGTGACCCTGGTCGCCGATTTGTCCGGCGCGTTTTTCTGGGAATCCGAACGCCTGCTCGTCGTTTCCGACCTGCATCTGGAAAAAGGCTCCAGCTTCGCCGCGCGTGGCGTGCTGCTGCCGCCTTACGACACCGTGGCGACGCTCTCGCGCCTCAGCGCAGTGATCGCGCGGCACGATCCGCGCACGGTGATTGCGCTCGGCGACAGTTTTCATGATCGCAAGGCGCATGAGCGGTTATCGGCCCCGGACCGCGAGGCCGTGGCTGCATTGCAGTCGCGGCGCGACTGGATCTGGATCGCGGGCAATCACGATCCGGCGCTGCCGCGCGATATCGGGGGCGTGGTCGCGAGCGAAGTAGCGGTCGGCGGAATCATGTTTCGCCATGAGCCGACCGGTGCGGCCGGTGAAATCGCGGGACATCTGCATCCCAAAGCGCGCGTCACCACGCGCGGACGCACGCTGGAGCGGCGGTGTTTTGCAAGCGATGGGATGCGCGCGGTAATGCCGGCGTTCGGCGCCTATACCGGCGGCTTGAGCATTCGCGACGCGGCGTTCGCAAAGATATTCCAGACGCCGGGCTTCATGGCCCACGTGCTTGGCGACAACCGCATGCATGCGATCTCGGCCTCGCGCTGCTATTGATGAGGTCGTAGGTTCCTGAGTCGGGAACCGAACTCTGGCCGGATCGTTATGACAGCGGCTGGAATCGATATGGCAAATCGCACCGTCTCTCGAAAAACCCGAAAAAAGACCGATAGTCCGGAGCCTGCGCGCAAAGCCGAGCGGGCAAAAGCTTTTCGTTTTCGGGATTTTCTCAAAACCCTCGGCCCCGGCCTGATCACCGGCGCCTCCGACGACGATCCCTCCGGCATCGGCACCTACAGCCAGGCCGGCGCGCAGCTCGGTTACGGCATCGGCTGGACCATGCTGCTGACCTTTCCGCTGATGGCGGCGATCCAGGAAATTTCCGCGCGCGTCGGCCGGGTCACCGGGCACGGTATCGCCGGCAACGCCTGCCGGCATTATCCGGCGCCGCTGTTGAACATCATGGTGGCGCTGTTATTCGTCGCCAACACCATCAACATCGCCGCCGATCTCGGCGCGATGGCGGACGCCACCAAGCTGCTGATCGGCGGTCATGCGATTGTCTATGTGCTGTTTTTCGGCGTGACGTCCGTGGTGGCGCAAATCTTCTTCGATTACCGCCGCTACGTGGCAGTGCTGAAATGGCTGACGCTATGCCTGTTCGCCTATGTCGGCGCGCTTGCGGTTGCGCATGTGCATTGGGGCGAAGCGATTGCCGGCGTGCTGATACCCAAAATCACCTGGAGCGCCGATTTTCTCACCACCGTCGTCGCGATCCTCGGCACCACGATCTCGCCCTATCTGTTCTTCTGGCAGGCGTCGCAGGAGGCCGAGGACCAGCGCGTCGACCCCCGCAAGCAACCGCTGATCCAGCGGCACTCCGGCGCAGAGCGCGAGTTTTCCCGCATCCGGGCCGATACCATCGTCGGCATGGCGTTCTCCAATGTGATCGCGCTGTCGATCATCATCACCGCCGCCGCGACGCTGCATGCCGGCGGCAAGACCGACATCCAGACCTCGGCGCAGGCCGCCGAAGCGCTCAAACCGATCGCCGGCGCATTGGCCGAATGGATTTTTGCGCTCGGCATCGTCGGCACCGGCCTGCTGGCGATTCCGGTGCTCGCCGGCGCGACGGCTTATGCGGTCGGCGAAGGGCGGCGCTGGCCGGTCGGGCTCGCGCGCAAGCCGAAACAGGCGATCGCGTTCTATTCCGTGCTGGCTTTGTCCGCGGCGATCGGCATTGCGCTGAACTTCACCTCGATCAACCCGATCTCGGCGCTGTACTGGAGCGCGGTCATCAACGGCGTGCTGGCGGTCCCGGTGATGGTGCTTCTGATGATCATGGCGCGGCACAAGGAGGTGATGGGTAACTTTGTCGTGCGAGGGCCGCTGTACTGGCTCGGGTGGCTCTCCACCGCCGCGATGGCGGCAAGCGTGCTGGCGATGGGCGTGGGATTTTTTATCTAATCCTTCCTGAACACGATCGACGCCATCCAGCCGGTCATCAACGCCATGAAGGCGGTCACCAGCCCATAGGCAAAACCATTCTGGTGCGCCGTGGTGGCGACGAACTGTTCGAAGCCAATCTTGACGATTTCGAACGCGCTGTCGGTCCGCGTCACCAGCGCGCCATCGGCAAACAGCTTGATGTCGACATCGTAGGTGCCGATCGGCACTTCTCCGGGAAGCGGGATCCCGGTGCGAAACAGCGTTGGCGTCAAAAACGTCACCGCGGAGGTCGCCTCGCGGTAAAGGCCATGCTGGGCGCGCAGTCGCACGAAGGCGCTGCGAAAAGCGTCGTTCGGCACGACGTCGGCGTAATCGGGACCGACGCGCTGCGTCAGCAGCACGTTGTTGAGGCCGAGTTGCTGGCGGCGCTGCACTTCCGGCGGCGCGATGGCGTCGAACGGGCGGTTGGAAAAAATCGCGAGATAGGCAGGGACCTTGAGGAACTGCCGGTAGTCGTTGTTGACCCAGATGCCGAATTTGCGCTCCTTGCGCCGGGTCACCATGTCGGCGCGGGGGCCGCTGACGGTGACGACGAGGTCGTAGTTGGTTCGGCTGGGCGGCGTTTTGTCATCCTTCTCGACCGAGCCGAACAGCACCAGTTCCTCGCCGGAATAATTCGGCGTCACCGTGACGCGATGGTTCGATACCGAGACGATCAGCCGCTCGGCCTGGGCGTCGCTGACAGCAAAGGCTGCACTCAGCGCGAGCGTGACGCCAAACCCAACGATGCCGCTACGCAAAATCATCCCGTGCCTCCGGTTTCCCGGATAGTGAACAGATCGGCGGGCTGGATTACCAGTTCGATCGCGAAGCGAATTCCGACCGCGAGGATCAACAGCCCGAGCAGCAGCCGCAAATGTTCGCCGCGAATTTTCTGCCCCGCACGCGCGCCGAACTGCGCCCCGGTGACGCCGCCGACCATCAGGATCAGCGCCAGCACGGCGTCGACCAGATGGTTGGTGACGGCGTGTAGCATGGTAGCGATCACCATGGTGACCAGCGTCAGCACCATGGAGGTGCCGATGACGGTCGAGGTCGGCACCCGCAGCAGGTAGATCATGAGTGGGACCAGGATAAACCCGCCGCCGATACCCATTATCGCGCCGATGAAGCCGATGACGAGACCCACCACGACAACCGGAATCACCGACAGGTAGATTTTGGAACGTTTGAACCGCATCTTCAACGGCAGTCCATGGATCCAGCCGTGGCTGCCGGAGCGGCGCAACGGTACCACTACGCCGCGACGCGCGCGCAGGATGGCGCGCAAGCCTTCCCAGAACATCAACCCGCCGACGGTCGAGAGCAGCACGACATAGGACAGCGCGATCAGCAGATCGAGCTGCCCCAGCGAACGGAGCAGCGTAAAGGTCCATACCCCAAGCGCCGTGCCGCAGATGCCGCCGCTGAGCAGTACCACGGCCAATGCCGGATCGATGGCGCGTTTGCGCCAATAGGACAGCGCGCCGGAAAACGACGAGGCGGCGATATGGCTCGCGACCGAGGCGACCGCAACTGCGGGGGCGATGCCGACAAAGATCAACAGCGGCGTCATCAAAAATCCGCCGCCGATCCCGAACATCCCGGACACAAATCCGACCGCCGCGCCCATCGCCAGGATGAGGAACACATTGACCGGAATGTCGGCAATCGGGAGGTAGAGCTGCACGCGCGTTCGCTTCGGATTTTAGCCCTGAAGCCGGCCGAAACCGCTCCCGGCATGGTTTCTTCTATGGCGGCGCGGATCATTTGCCGCGCCTCTGCATAACCGAAATCGATGGCTTGAGGGATTAAAGAATCCGCCAAGGCTAAATTTTTTGCCGCGACTTGTCGCGTAATTCCTGCGGTGGTGAATGATTCAGATTAACGGGCGGCGCGCTTGGTCAAAGCCGGCTTTGCCGGCGCGGGCTTTGCCGAACTGGCCTGCGTGGGAGCTGCGTCCCAGCCGCCGGCGGGGCTTGTCACGTTCACCGCATCGTCAGGTTGGCCTTCGGGCGTGAAGGTCTGGATCGCCAGTTTCGCCGCCGCCAGTGACTGGGCGTCGAGCCGTTTGGCGACGTCATCGCGTTTGCGCACCGAGTCGGCATCGCCCTGTATGGCGGCGAGGCTGAACCATTTGAAGGATTCCGCGAGGTTCTGTTCGACGCCGATGCCGCGCGCATAGAGAATGCCGAGGTTGAACTGGCTATCGGCGACGCCGCGGTCGGCCGCCTTGCGGAACCATTGCGACGCGCTCTTGTAGTTGGCGCCCTTGCCGCCGCCGTCGGCGTCGAGCACCGCGAGATTATGCATCGCCTTGGCGTTGCCGCGCTCGGCTGCCTGCAGATAATAGCGGCGCGCGATGTCGATGTCTTTGGTTACGCTGAGGCCCTTTTCATAGAGGGTCCCAAGCCGGAAGATCGCCGGCACCAGGCCTGCCTGCGCCGCGCGGTCGTACCATTTGGCAGCTTCGTCGTAATTCGCCGGCACGCCCTTGCCTTCGGCGTAGCGTACGCCGATTTCATATGCCGCGGAGGGATCGCCCTTCAGGGCTGCGGTGCGCAGCACGGGCCCGCCGATGCCATCGGGCAGTTTTTCTTCCGGCGGGATCTGGATAAGCGTGAGCTTGCGATTGGCCGGGAGCGCCGGGATGGCGGAGCTCGCTTGCGGGATCGTGCCGGTGATATCTGCCGCAGTGATCGGAGCGGCTGTCGGCGCTGCGGCCTGCGGTATCGCCACCGACGCAGTGCTGTCGGCAGTGGCCGGCGCCGGGGCATTGAGCGATTGCCGGCCGATCGGGGTCGGCGATGTCAACGAAGGCATGGCCGGTATCGTCGGTTTGGCGCTTTCCGCAGGCGGCGCGGCGGCGGGCGGTTCGCTGGAGATTTCGGTTTCCGGCGTCGACGGTGGAGTGCCGTTGTCGAGCAGCGTCATCGCCATCTTGAAGGTGCCGAGCACGATCACGACCACGCTCGCTCCAACCAGCAGCGAGCGAATCTTGGAAGTGATGGTCGACGATTCCTTGGCCGCGCCGCCGGTGGGATCCTTGAGCGGCGCGGCGCGCTTGGTTTTTGCGTCCTTGGCGGGTTGGGCGGCAGCGGCCTGCGCGGCGCGGCGGGCGGCGGCGATAAAGCTCGACGTGCTGGCCTGTTCGCGGGTGCCCGGCGAAATCTCGCTGATGGCGCTTTCCGAGGCGGCGATGCGCTCCGATGGCGAAGCAGCCCGGCCGAGCGGCCGCGTTCCCGGTTCGAGCGGATGATCCGGCGGCAGATCGAGTTCGATCGCGGCGCGCGGAGTGGGTGAGGCCTGCGCTTCGAGAATTTCGCTGATTGCCCGCGGTGTTGCGACAGCCGGCCCGGCCGGAGGCTCGGCGGCGCGGAATTCCCGGGGTGCTGCGGCAAAATGCGGCTGTGCCGCGACAGGGTTCGGCAATTCCGGCCGTGGCGGCGGCGAGGCGGGTTGCAGCGGCATCGCCGCGCGGGGCGCCGTTTCGGGCTGCGGCATCGGCGCCGGCGCGGAGCGGACCGCGCGCAGATCGCCTTCGATCATGGCGAGGCGGTCGACCACATGGCCGAGCGTGTTATGGACGACTTCGAGCGCGTCCTGGGTCTGACGACCGGTTTCGCTCTGGCGGAATTGCATGTCGGACAATTCGCGCTTGATCAGATCGACGAGGCCGCTGTCCATCTGCATTGCGGATGACGCCGGCGCGGTCCTGCCGTTATCGGCGAGCGCGGCAAGGTGGGCGTGCTGGGTTTCGAGATGGCGCAGTACATCCTGCAAGCCTTCTTCGACGCGGCCAAGATTGCCGGAACGGTGGTCCGACGAGGCTTCGAGGCGTTCCAGCAGATACGACACGCGTTGTTCGAGATGCGCGAACGCGGAGGCGCTGTCATTGCCGACCTGCATATGGTCGAGGCGGTCCATCAGGGCCCGCAGCGCGCCTTCGATATGCTCGGAATTGTCGTTGACGACATGCCGATCGCGGCCTTCCAGCGTCGATGTCAGGGCCGCGATGCGCGCTTCGAGGATTGCGAACGAATCGCCATGGCCCTCCGACCGGGCGAACTGATCGACCTTGGACGACAGCATATGGACATCGTCGCTAAGCCGCGTCAGCGCATCGGTCGAAGCGACGTTGGAAACGATGGACCGCAGCGCGGAAATCGCGTCCTCGAGCTGGCGAATGGCTCCGGTATCGTCGCTGCTGCGAACGATCATGTCGAGCTTGGCGCTGAGATTGCGGATCGCCTCGTCGTAGCCGGCGAGTTGCTCGGCCGGTGTCATCGAGCGCAGCGTGTCGCGAATCTCGTTGAGCGCACGCTCGATATTGACCAGGACCTGGTCGTCGATTCCACTCTGCCTCGAATCGTCGATGCGCCGCGACAGCGAGCGGATTTCGTTTTCGATCGATTCGATCGCGCGGCGCGGCATCGCCTCGGTGATAGCCTGGCGGATTTCGTTCAACTCGCTGCGGAACGCCGCGATCGACTGTTCGATGTTGTCGGGCCGCTGCAACGCTTCGATCTGGCTGGTGATCTTGAGCAGATGCTTTTCCAGTCCGGAGAAATCCGGACCCGACGGCGCGGCTGGCATCATGGCCGGCGCAATCGCAGGTGCGTTGCGCGGCGGCATCGCCCTCGGCGAGAAATTGTCTAGTTCGCTCTGGCGCGCAGTGATTTCTGCGATCGCAAAGTCAAGCGTGCCGGGGTTAAGCGGCGGTGACGGACGGTAAACCTGCGCGGCGGCGCGTTCGACCTTCTCGGTCTGGCGCTGGGTGTCCTGGCGCTGCGCTTGCCGGACTGGCGCCGGATCCGAAAGTTGCGACAGCCGCGCGTCGAGCCGTGAAATGGCGTCGTTCAACTGCTTGGCGACGCCGGGCTCATTGCGGGGACCGTCGTTGCGCGGCGCCGGCTTCGAGATCTGTTCGATCTGGCGCGTGATGGAGTCGAGCCGCTGATGTATGTCCGCGACATCCTTCGCGTCCTGGCCCGGAAGCGGCGTACGGGCCTGGGCGTCCGGCACGCGATGGTCCGCAGCAGCGGAAGCGCCGATGGTGGAGTTGAGCCAGTCGTTGAGCGACATGCCGGCACCGCGCGCGGCGGCTTCGGCCCGCTCGCGGACGGATGGATCGATGCCCTCTGCACTCCACGATACGCGCGAATTCATGCTCTCGTCCGGTTCCGACTTAAGGCGCATCCCCCGGCGCCGACAGCCTCCCCGCGCGTCCCTTTGACGAGACAATCGAATTCAGCGCAGGTCGTCTGCCTCTGAGATCGACTTTTTCGTGTTACGGTAAACAACGGGTTAAGGAGTGGGGCGGACGAGCCTAAAAACTAGCGTCTGGCGCAAATTCAACCCACCGGTCCGTTTTGCGCGCCAAGAGCGGCGCAGGTTGTCGCAGGAGCTCGATAGGGCTCCCTTGGACACCGGGTTCCGCTTAAAGTCTTTTCTTGGAACAGACGGATTGCTGCGGTGCAAAAAGTTGCCTAAACGAAGCCGTCCAAAGCTTTCCCCCTACGCCTGCCGGAGATGTCCCCGATGCCGAGTTACAAAGCCCCTCTGGAAGACGTGAGCTTTCTGCTCAACGACGTGTTCCAGATCGACCGGTATAATAATCTTCCAGGCTTCAGCGATGCGTCCGCCGACGTGCGGGAAGCGATCTTGGCGGAAGCCGCCAAGCTCAGCGAGGAAGTGCTGCAGCCGCTCAATCGGATCGGCGATCTCGAGGGCTGCACGCGCCACGACGATGGCCGCGTCACTACGCCGAAGGGTTTTAGGGAGGCTTTCAGGCAAGTAGCGGAAGGCGGCTGGCTCGGCCTGTCGATGCCTGAGGAATATGGCGGGCAGGGCCTGCCGGTCACGCTGAGCCAGACCACCGCCGAGTTCCAGATGTCGGCCAACATGGCGTTTTCGATGTATGGCGGCCTGACCCAGGGCGCGATAGCGGCGCTGTTGGTGCACGGCAAGCCCGAACAAAAGAAGATGTTCGTGCCGAAGATGGTGGCCGGCCAATGGACCGGCACCATGAACCTGACCGAGCCGCAATGCGGCACCGATCTCGGTCTCCTGCGGACCAAGGCCGTCAAGCAGGCCGATGGCAGCTACAAGATATCAGGCACCAAGATATTCATCTCCGCCGGCGAGCACGATCTCGCCGAGAACATTATCCATCTGGTTCTGGCCCGTATCGAGGGCGCGCCGGCCGGCATCAAGGGCGTCTCGCTGTTCGTGGTGCCCAAGGTGCTGGTCAACGCCGACGGCTCGCTCGGCGCGCCCAATGGGGTCAGCTGCGGTTCGATCGAGCACAAGATGGGCATTCATGGCAATTCCACCTGCGTGATGAACTATGACGGCGCGACGGGCTGGCTGATCGGCGAGGAAAACAAGGGCATGCAGGCCATGTTCGTGATGATGAACGAGGCCCGGCTTGGCGTCGCGGTGCAGGGTCTGGCGCAGTCCGAAGTCGCCTACCAGAACGCGGCCGCCTACGCCAAGGACCGCCTGCAGGGCCGTTCGCTGACCGGGCCGAAAGCGCCCGACAAGGCGGCAGATCCCATCATCGTGCATCCCGACGTGCGCCGCACGCTGCTCACCATCCGCGCCTTCAACGAGGCCGCGCGCGCGATGGTGGTGTGGACCTCGCTGAAGAGCGATGTCGCGCATCGGTCGGACAACGCCAAGGATCGCGAGGCCGCCGACGATCACATGGGGTTGATGACGCCGATCCTGAAAGGCGTGCTCACCGATGTCGGTTTCTCCAATGCGGTTTTGGCGCAGCAGATGTTCGGCGGCCATGGCTATATCGCCGAATGGGGCATGGAGCAGTTCGTCCGCGATGCCCGCATCGCCATGATCTATGAAGGTGCCAACGGCATTCAGGCGCTCGATCTGGTCGGGCGCAAACTGCCGCGCGCGGGCGGCCGCGCGGTGATGGCGTTCTTTGCCGAGGTCGCCGCCTTCGCAAAAGATCACGCCGCCGACGAGGCGCTAAAACCTTACCTCGCGCCGCTCTCGACCGCGCTCGGCCATCTGCAGCAGGCCACCATGTGGCTGATGCAGAATGCGCCCGCCAAGCCGGACAATGCCGGCGCCGGCGCCACCAATTACATGCAGCTGTTCGGCCTGGTCACCTTCGGCTACATGTGGGCGCGGATGGTCAAAGTCGCGCAAGACAAGATTGCCGGCGGCGGCGAGACGCCCTATCTGACCTCGAAGCTCGTCACCGGCCGTTTCTTCATGGAGCAGATGCTGCCGGAAACCTCGGTACATCTCGCGCGCATCGAGAGCGGGAGCGCGACCATCATGGAATTGCCGGCGGAAGCGTTCTGAGACCCAAACTCGACTGTCATCCCCGCGAATGCGGGGATCCAGTAAACACAGGCACTTCATTTCTATCTTGACTACACCGATTGCTGGATCGCCCGGTCAAGCCGGGCGATGACACTGAGAACAAGGAGACACGTCATGCCTGAGGCATATATCTACGATCACGTCCGCACGCCGCGCGGCCGCGGCAAGCCCGACGGCGCATTGCATGAGGTCACCGCGCTGGCGCTGGCGACGGCGCCGCTGAAGGCGCTGAAGGAGCGCAACCACCTTGCACCGGGCAGCATCGATGACGTGGTGCTCGGCGTGGTCGATCCGGTCGGCGAGGCGGGCGGCGACATCGCGCGCATGGCGGCGCTGAGCGCGGGCTATGGCAACGATGTGCCGGGCATCCAGATCAACCGTTTCTGCGCGTCCGGCCTCGACGCGGTGAATTTTGCAGCGGCGCAGATCATGTCGGGCCAGCATGCCATGACCATCGGCGGCGGTGCCGAATCCATGAGCCGGGTCGGCATCGGCGCCTCCGGCGGCGCTTGGCCGATGGATCCCTCGATCGCAGTACCCGCTTATTTCATGCCGCAGGGCGTGTCGGCCGACCTGATCGCGACCAAGTACGGATTTTCGCGCGACGATGTCGACGCCTATGCAGTGCAAAGCCAGCAGCGCGCCGGCAAGGCGTGGGAGGAAGGCCGCTTCAAGAATTCGGTGGTGCCGGTGAAGGACATCAACGGCCTCACCATTCTCGCCAAGGACGAGCACATGCGGCCCACCACGACGATGCAGTCGCTGGCGGCATTGCAGCCGTCTTTCACGGTGATGGGTCAGATGGCCGGATTCGAGGCGGTTGCGATCCAGTCGCATCCGGAAATCGAGCGCGTCAACTACGTGCATCATGCCGGCAACTCGTCCGGCATCGTCGATGGCGCCGGCGCCGTGCTGCTCGGCAACAAGGAGGCCGGTGAGAAGGCAGGCCTCAAGCCGCGCGCCAAGATCCGCGCCTTCGCCAACATCGGATCGGAGCCGGCGATGATGCTGACCGGTCCCGTGGATGTGACGAAAAAGGTGCTGGAGCGTTCCGGGATGAAACTGTCGGACATCGACTTGTTCGAGCTCAACGAAGCCTTCGCCTCGGTGGTGCTGCGCTACATCCAGGCCTTCGACATCGATAACGCCAAGATCAACGTCAATGGCGGCGCCATCGCGCTTGGACATCCGCTCGGCGCCACCGGCGCGATGATTCTGGGGACCGTGCTCGACGAGCTGGAGCGGACCAACAAATCCACCGCGCTGGTGACGCTGTGCATCGGCGGTGGCATGGGCACCGCGACCATCATCGAACGGGTGTAGCTTTCCGATGAGCAAGATTGACGCCGCTGGCCTGCCTTGGAGTCGAGCGCTCTATCCCGAGCCCTTCGGCAAGGCGGTGGCGGGACGCTCGTGGCAATCACTCGGCGATGCCGCAGGACTGAGCCAGTTTGGCGTCAACCTGATGCGGATTGAGCCTGGCGCGTCATCATCGGCACGCCATTGGCACGAGCAGGAGGATGAGTTCGTCTACATGATCGAAGGCGAACTGGTCCTGATCGAGAACGATGGCGAAACAATCATGCGTCCCAGCGACACCGCCGGCTTCAAGGCGGGCATTGCCGACGGCCATCATCTGGTCAACCGCAGCGACCGCGACGCCGTGTTTCTTGTCATAGGCACCCGTGCGCCGCGCGAGCGCTGCCATTATCCCGATATTGATCTCGCCTACGAGTTCGAAAACGGCCGGTATCGCTATACGCGAAAATCCGGCGCGCCTTTTGGCGATTGGCAATACGATTAAGGAGTGAAACATGGCCTTCCAGAATTTCAAGCTCGAGACCGACGCCGACGGCATTACGTTGCTGACATGGGACATCCCGGGCCGTTCGATGAACGTGCTGGATACCCAGACCATCGACGAACTCGGCGCCATCGTCGATCAGACCACCGCAGACGCCGCGGTGAAGGGCGTCGTGATCACGTCAGGCAAGGACGCTTTCTCCGCCGGCGCCGATCTCTCCATGCTGGAGGGCATGAACAAGACGTTTGCGGAGGCGCTGAAGTCGAAAGGCAAGGAAGGCGCGCAGCAAATGCTGTTCGATGAGAGCCGCAAGCTGTCGCTGACGCTGCGCAAGATCGAGACGTCCGGCAAGCCATGGGTCGCCGCAATCAATGGCCTCGCGCTCGGCGGCGCGTTCGAACTGACGCTGGCGTGTCACTATCGCGTTGCATCGGACAATCCAAAGACCCGCCTCGGCCTGCCCGAAATCAAAGTCGGACTATTCCCCGGCGGCGGCGGCACGCAGCGGCTGCCGCGCATGCTGCAGCCGCAGGACGCTATGCAGATGCTGCTCAAGGGCGAGCAGATCAATCTCGGCAAAGCCAAGGCGCAGAATATCGTCGGCGCCGTGGTGCCGGCGGCCGATTTGATCAAGACCGCGAAGGACTGGATCAAGGCCGGCGGCAAGGCGGTCGCGCCCTGGGACGAGAAGGGGTTCAAACTGCCGGGCGGTCCGGTCTTTTCCAAGAACGGGATGATGATCTTTCCCGCGGGGAATGCGATCTACCGCCGCGAAACTTACGACAATTATCCTGCCGCGCGAGCGATCATGCAGTGCGCCTATGAGGGGCTGCAATTGCCGATGGACGCGGCGCTGCGCGTCGAGTCGCGTTACTTCGCCCACATCCTGCAGACCAAGGAAGCCGCCGCGATGATCCGCAGCTTGTTCCTGTCGATGCAGGAATTGAACAAAGGCGCGCGCCGCCCGGCAAACGTGCCGCCGACCAAGGTGAAGAAGCTCGCCATCATCGGCGCCGGATTCATGGGCGCCAGCGTCGGCTATGTCTCGGCGCGCGCCGGCATCGACGTGGTGCTGATCGACCGCGACCAGGCAAGCGCCGACAAGGGCAAGGGCCACGCTCAATCGGTGATCGACGATTTGATCAAGAAGGGCCGCGCAAAGGAATCCGACCGCGACGCCATCCTGTCGCGCATCAGCGCCACCGCCGACTACGACGTGCTGAAGGATTGCGATCTCATCATCGAAGCGGTGTTCGAAGATCGCAAGGTCAAGGCGGAGACCTACGCCAAGGCGCAGCCACTGTTGAAACCGGATGCGATCTTCGCCTCCAACACCTCGACGCTTCCGATCAACTCGCTGGCGGAAGAGTTCAAGGACCAAGGTAAATTCATCGGCATCCATTTCTTCTCGCCGGTCGAGAAAATGATGCTGGTGGAAATCATCGTAGGCAAGAACACCAATGACGTCGCACTCGCCACCGCGCTGGATTACGTGCGCGTCATCGGCAAGACGCCGATCGTGGTGAATGACTCGCGCGGCTTCTTTGCCAACCGCTGCGTGCTGCGCTTCACCGCCGAAGGCCTGGAAATGCTGATGGAAGGCGTGCCGCCGGCGATGATCGAGAACACCGCGAAGATGGCCGGCATGCCGGTGGGGCCGCTGTCGCTGTCCGATGAGGTGGCACTCGACCTGGTGCTCAAGATCATGAAGGCGACCGAGGCCGATCTCGGCCCCAATGCCATCGATCAGACCCAGAAGAAATTGCTGGTCGAGATGGTCGAGAAACAAGGTCGCTTCGGCCGCAAGAACGGCAAGGGCTTCTATGACTATCCGGAGAAGGGCAAGGGCCAGAAGAGCCTGTGGTCTGAACTAAGAGGCCTGCAGCCGAAGCATCTCGATCCCGATACGCTGGATATCGAGGAGATGAAGCAGCGTTTCCTGGTGGTGCAGGCGGTGGAAGCCGCGCGCACCGTGGAAGACCACGTCATCACCGATCCGCGCGAGGCCGATGTCGGCTCGATTCTCGGTTTCGGCTTCGCGCCGTTCACCGGCGGCACGCTGAGCTATATCGATTTCATGGGTACGAAAAAGTTCGTCGAACTCTGCCACAAGCTCGAGGCCAAATACGGTTCGCGCTTCACGCCGCCAAAGCTGCTGGAAGACATGGCGGCGAAGGACGAAACCTTCTACGGCCGCTTCCCGCCGAAGAAGGCGGCGGCGTAACGAACGCCGTCATTGCGAGCAGCGCAGCGATGAAGCAATCTAGGTTCGGTATCGCACCGGATTGCTTCGCTCCGCTCGCAATGACGTCCAGGCCTTACGTCAGAACTTGAAAACCGCCGAACGTGGACCTTCCGACGTCCGAATCGTAATCGCCCTCGGCGCCCGGCGCGAGACCCGGAATGTTCAGGTCGTCAAACGACTGACGGATGTCCCAGTCCTCGAATCGTTGATAGCCTGACCATCCGCTTGAGCCTGACAGCCAGCTGCGTTGTGCCCTGTCGTGATTGAGCAGCCAGTTGCAGCTGAGACCGGAGCCGTAAACGCCGACCAGGTAGGCGCTGTTACCCCGGCCCATTGCCTCGAATGCGTCCACCACGCCGAGAAAGTAATCGCTGACCGGACCGGCGATCTGGCCCGGAGCGAAGTCGGCATCGACCGTGAAGTAGATCGGCGTACCGGCAGGCTGATGGGCGCTCATCGCCTGCCGGTACGCGCAGCTGCCTTGCGAAAAGCCGTCATGATAGGAAAAATTCGAAATCTCGTTCGATATCCATTCCCACAGCGCAACCACGTACAATCCGGCATCGCTCAGCGCGGCTGCTTCACTGTAGGTCAGGGGTGCGTAGCGTGACGCCGGCCAGCGATAGTAGCGGCCGACAAAGCTGACGCCGGCCCCTTTGATGGCGGCGGCAAGATTCGAGTAATCCTTCGCGCAATCCATTCCGATCAAATCAGGCATCGCCGATCCTTTCGCCGTCTCCGAGACAGACGAGAGAATGCAGAGGTCTTTGCAGTTATGCAACATCACGTTGCCGGAAGAAAATTTGATCGCAGCCTGTGGCGATACGCGCAGCAAAAAGGGCCGGATCGTCGATCCGGCCCTTCATACTGCCGTTGCGTAAATCCGCCTTACGCCGCCTTCTGCGCCTGCGCTTCCATGTCCAGCGCCGCCTTGACGTTCGGCCGTGCCGCGACGCGGTCCTTGAACGCCATCAGGTTCTTGAACTCCGACAAATCCATCCCGGTGCGCTCCGCCCATTTCAGCATCACGAACAGATAGCCGTCGGCGACGGTAAACTGCTTGCCCATCAGGTAGTCCTGACCGAGCTGCGAATCCGCATATTTGAACTTGCCCTTGATTCGATCGCGGAAGAAGTTCTTCACCTCATCCGGGATTACCGGCTGGAACAGCGGACTGAAATTCTTGTGCAGTTCGGTGGTGATGAAGTTCAGCCATTCCTGCAATTTGTAGCGCTCGGTCGAGCCGTTGGCCGGCGCGAGGTTCTTGGCCTGAGCCTTGTCGGCGATCATCTGTACGATCACCGGGCCTTCGGTGACCAGCTCGCCGCTGTCGAGCTGCAGCGCCGGCACCTGCCCCTTCGGATTGATCTTGGTGTAGTCGTCGCCTTTTTCCGTCTTCTTGGCCTTGAGGTCGACCCTTACGAGTTCATGGGCAAGACCGGCTTCGTGCAACGCGATGTGGGGCGACAGCGAACAGGCGCCGGGCGAATAATACAATTTCATCGGATTTCCTTTCCGCCAATTATTGGCTATGGAGACGGGATGATTAAATGCATCTGCATGAAGTAGTCAAGATTGATGCATCTGCATTTAGTGCGGTACACTGATCCGTCAGATATGGACGAAGCCATGAAACGCAAACCGTCGACCGAGGCAACCGCCGCCTGGATCCGCCTGATGCGCATCCAGAGTCGGGTACTCGACGCCGTCGAACAGGATCTGAAGAAGGCCGGCTTCCCGCCGCTTGCCTGGTATGACGCGCTGCTCGAATTGTCACGCGCGCCATCCGGCGAAATGCGCCCTGTAGAGCTGGAAAAACAGATGCTGATCCCGCAATATTCGACCTCGCGGCTGATCGACCGGCTGGTGGACGAAGGGCTGGCGGCGCGCCGCGAATGCAAGGTCGACAAGCGCGGCCAGTTCGTGGAAATCACCGAATCCGGTCGTGAACTGCAGAAGAAGATGTGGAGCGCCTATTCCGCCGCGATCGAAAAGCATGTCGGCTCAAAACTGTCGGATGCGGATGCGGTGAAACTCTGCGGCCTGCTCGACCGGCTCGGCTGTTCCTGCGATGAGGCGCCGGCGCTGGCCGCCAGAGACGCCGCGCCCGCGCGATGATATCCTTCTCACCTCCAGGTTTCGCGGCGCCCGTCCGCGGTCACCCCCGATACCGCGAGCGTTCGTTCGAAACGCCCCACATCCGGAACCCGTAATGGCGCGTGACCAGATCGATATGACGCCGCTGCAATCGCGCGACGAGCTTGTGGCGTGGCTGGAAGCCGGCGTGAAGCCGGTGTCCGAATTCCGCATCGGCACCGAACACGAGAAGACGCCGTTCACGCTTCAGGGTCACGACCCGGTGCCATATGAAGGCGTGCGCGGCATCGGCGCGCTGCTGGAGGGCATGAAGCTCCTGCTCGGCTGGGAGCCGATCATGGAGCGCGGCAACATCATCGGTCTATATGACGTGACCGGCGGAGGTGCGATTTCGCTGGAGCCCGGCGGGCAGTTCGAACTGTCCGGCGCGCCGGTGGAAACCGTGCATCAGACCCAGTCCGAGCTGATGGCGCATCTGGCGCAGGTGCGTGAGGTCGCTGCTCCCCTCGGCATCGGATTCCTAGGGCTCGGCATGACGCCGTCATGGTCGCGCGAACAGATGCCGGTGATGCCGAAAGGCCGCTACAACATCATGACCAATTACATGCCGAAGGTCGGTAACTACGGTCTCGACATGATGTACCGGACCTGCACGGTGCAGACCAATCTCGACTTCTCCTCCGAAGCCGACATGGTCAAGAAGCTGAGGGTGTCGGTGGCGCTGCAGCCGGTGGCAACCGCGCTGTTCGCCAATTCGCCGTTCACCGAAGGCAAGCCCAACGGTTTTCTGTCGTTCCGCTCGGAGATCTGGCGCGACACCGATAACGCGCGCGCCGGCATGGTTCCATGGGCGTTCGAGAACGGCATGGGGTTCGAGCGCTGGGTCGATTACGCGCTCGACGTGCCGATGTATTTCGTCAAGCGCGGCGATGAGTATATCGATGTCGCCGGCTCCTCGTTCCGAGCGTTCTTCGAGGGCAGAAACAATGTGTTGCCGGGCCAGCGGCCGACGCTGTCGGACTGGGCCAATCATCTCTCGACGATTTTTCCCGAGGTGCGGCTGAAGCGCTATCTGGAAATGCGCGGCGCCGACGGCGTGCCGTGGGGGCGGCTGCCGGCGCTGCCGGCGTTCTGGGTCGGGCTGCTGTACGACGACAGCAGCCTCGACGCTGCGTGGGAGATCGCTAGACACTGGACCGCGCAGGAGCGGCAGGCGCTGCGTGACGACGTGCCGCGGCTCGGCTTCAAGGCCCGGATCAGGGACCGCTATATGTTCGAGATCGCCAAAGAGTGCCTGATGCTGGCGCATGCCGGCCTGCGCCGGCGCGGCCGTATCGACCATCTCGGCCGCGACGAGTCGCGGCATCTCGAACCGCTGGATCGAATCCTCGATGCCGGCCGCACCCCGGCCGAGGAGATGCTGGAAAAATTCCACGGCCCTTGGCAGCGCTCCGTGGAGCCGGCCTATGACGAATACGCGTTCTAGATCAGCAGGTTGGATGCCGTTCATCTGAGGTACAGAAAGCGGGCCGTCAAATGGCGGTCCGTAAACAACCACATCCTGATCGGAAGCAACTACGTATGTGGAGAACCCGCCTGCTCAAGGCGTGTTTGCTGACGCTGCTTATTGGCGCGAACGTCACAACCGCGCGCGATGTGCTGGCGCAGGCCGCTTTCGACCGGCCCGGCGGCGATTATGCGAGCCCGAAAGTGGCCTCCGGCGATCCGGCGGATTGCGCGCTGCTATGCGAGCGCGACCGGCGCTGTCGGGCCTGGAGTTTCAACTATCCGACCGACGCCGCCGGCGGCGCGGTGTGCTGGCTCAAGAGCAGCGTGCCGGCGCGCATCCCCAGCAATTGTTGCGTCTCCGGGGTGCGTGGCGCCGGCGTGGTCGAGCAGCAGATCGGTCCGGTCGAATCCTCGATCGACCGGTTCGGCGGTGACTATCGCAATTTCATTCTGGAAGGCGCCGAAAGCGACGAGGCCTGCAAATCGGCCTGCACCGCCGACAACAAGTGCCGCGCCTGGACCTATGCAAGGCCGGGCTATGTTGGGCGCGACGCGCACTGCTATTTGAAAAAGGACATCAAGCCGCCGCGGCGAAAGCCGGGGTTCATCTCGGGCGTGGTGCGGTAGCGTTGTCCTGCGCAAAGCCAATGGGCCGCGCGAATGCGCGCCGATGACAGGCTCCGCGCGCACCATCACGCAGCATGACCTTGATGGGAGGGCAGGGCGCGAGGGCGCTTTTGCGCTCCTACGATTCTGCGCGATCAGAGCGCGTCAGCAGGCAATACCGTGATCTCCGGCCACAACTTTTTCCATCGCGCCGTCTTGGCACGGTAACTTTCCGCGGAAAAATTCGGTCCCGGATTCGGCCGGACGATCATGCGGACGACATCGTCAAAGCCATTTGGCGCATAAACCTCGGAGCCGCCTTCGGTACGGCGGATTCCGATCTGGGTGTTTCTGGTCAGGAAGCGATCGATGCCTTGGGTCGATGATTGCAGCGCCGGGTAGGGCAGGCCGTGCTTCTGCGGATACCAGAGATGCACGCGCGCCTGGTTCCGCACTTCGATTTTCACCCCGCGCGCGGCAAGGCTGCTCTGTAACTTGCGGATCACGGCGTCCTCCGCCTGCCAGGACGTATCGGGATCAAAATAGAAGACGTCGTAGTCGTCGATGCCATAGTCGACCGGGCGCGCCGTCAGCACATTCCATACGGTCTGCACGAGGCATCCGGAAACGATCCACGCATCCGGCAGCGCGTGTCGCAATAACTCGCTGGCGATGGTTTCATTGACCGGATTGCGCAATGCCGCGGTGAGAAAGTCGCTCTTGTTCATTCGAAATTTCCGTCATTGCCAGCCAACGGGTCGGCGCGAAGCGCCACCCGAGGACAGGCTCCGCGAAGCAATCGGGCTGCAACACTCCGAAACGGAAGCAGAATTGTTTCGTCGCTTGCGCTCCTCGCAAGGACGGTGAAAATTTCAGTGCACGCTGGTAAAAAACCTGGCGACGCGAAAGCCCGACAGCCAGGTCCAGACCGGCTGGCTTTTGGTGGCGAAATCCCACGAGCCGACGATGGCATCGACCCGGCCGACCAGATTGTCGGCCGGCAGCAGCCCGACGCCGCCTTCGTTCACGGGCACGCGGCTGTCGGCCGAGTTGTCGCGGTTATCGCCCATCACGAACAGACGGTCCTTCGGCACGGTCACTTCAGGCGTATCGTCGAGCCGGCCACGGTCGGCCATCTTGAAAATGGTGTGCGAAACGCCGCCGGGCAGTGTCTCGACATAACGCCGCGCCGGTTCGCTTGCGCCGTCGTCGGTTTCCACGTGGCCGATGCCGTCTGGTTTCAGCGCGGCCGCCCGACCATTGATGAACAGCACGCCCTGCCGCATCTGGATGCGGTCGCCGGGCAACCCGACAACGCGTTTCACCCAGGCTTGAGAACGGTCGCCTGGCCAGCGGAACACCACGACATCGCCGCGTTTCGGCATCGCTGCGAATACCCGCCCGGTTTCGGGAAAGGCGACATGAATCGGCAGCGACGCCGCGCCATAGCCGTAGGGATATTTCGTCGCCAGCAGCATGTCGCCGATCAACAGCGTCGGCTCCATCGAGGGCGACGGCACATAGAACTGCTCGGCCACCGCGCCCTTGCCGACAAGGACCAGCAGCACGATCGCGGCCACCTGGACGAGCTGGCCGCGCCAGCGCCGCGCCGTCGAGGAAAAAGAGTTTTTCTCGGTGTTCATGAGCCGGTTCCTTCAACGGTGACAGGGGCAGGCACGGCTTGCCTACGCTCTTCCTGCAGATAGTAAATGAGAGGGCCCAAGGTTCAAACTGGCAAATCCGGGTTCGAAATCCGTTTGAGAAAGTTCACTCGCCATCAAGTTGTATGTAATGTAAGCTTTTCTGGATACTAGCCTGATCTTGAGGCAAGCATGCCGGGCGCGAAACTTTTTATTTCGTATAAGCGCAGCATTCCGAGCGACGAGAAGCTCGCGCACACATTGTGCGATGCATTTGCCGGGCTCGGCCACGATGTCTTTATTGACATCAACATGGCGGCCGGCACCGACTGGGTCAAGGAAATCGATCGGCGCATCCGCTGGTGCGATTTTCTGATTGTGCTGCTTTCGGAAGCTGCGGCCGAGAGCGAAATGGTTCAGGCCGAAGTCCGGTTGGCGCACCAGCGCCGTCGGCTCGATGGACGTCCGGATATCCTGCCGGTTCGCGTGAATTATGCGGGAGGCCTCGGCTATGAACTGGATGCCTATCTCAGCCGTATTCAATTTGTAAGCTGGAGGGATGATCGAGATACCTCGAAGATTGTAGAGGCTTTGCAAGCAAGCATAACCGGAAAGAGCGCCGGCGAATTCAAGTCTTCGCCGAGTCTGGACGAACTTGCTGCGGTAGCCCCCAGCAACCCTTCAGCCGGGAGTGGACGCCCGCGGGCTTCCGAGGACCCTCGAGTGCTATTGCCGCCCGGCGGCACAATCAAGCTCGATGATGCATTTTACGTTCGAAGGGATGCCGACAATCATATTGATCGGATCGCTCCCGGAAATGGGAGAACCCTTGTCATCAAGGCCGCGCGGCAGATGGGCAAGTCGAGTCTGTTGATCCGATACCTGGCTGCATGCAAGCAGGCAGAAAAGCAGTTTGCGTTTATTGATTTTCAATCGTTTTCAGAAGCGGAGCTTGTCAATCTTCCGGCGCTGCTGAGACGGATCGCCCAAATCCTGACTCGCGCTTTCAGGTTGAATGAGCCCATACCCGATTTTCCAAATCAACTCGACTTCACTTATTTTGTCGAGGACAAGGTTCTTCGTGCGATCGGCGCGCCCGTTGCCATCGCAATGGATGAAGTCGACCGGCTTCTCGGAAGATCCTATCAGGCGGATTTCTTCAGCATGCTCCGCCATTGGCATAACGAGCGCGCTCAACCGATGTCCGCCTGGGAAAATATGGATCTGGCGATGGTCATCGCAACCGAGCCCTATTTGCTGATCGCAACGGCGGATCGTTCGCCCTTCAATGTGACGCCGGCAATTCAGCTTAAGCCTTTCGAACAGATGCAGCTCCGCGAAATCAACTATGCCTACGGAGGTCCGTTAACCGACGACGAACAGGATCAACTGTACGAACTCCTCTCCGGCCACCCGTACCTCACGCGCCTGGCCTTTTACCGGCTCGTCTCCGGCTTCGGTTTCGAGACCATGATGGCCGACTCATCCAATGCCGACGGTCCCTTCGGTGAACATCTGCGGTCGCGAATGTTCATGCTGCAACAGCAACCTGATCTGCTCAGTGCCATGCGGCGTGTCATTTCGAAAGGTGAGGAATTGGATATCGAGACGTTTTATCGCCTTCACGCGGCCGGCCTCGTGGAGCGAAAGGGCAAGACGATCGTTCCGTCGAATATGCTCTACGCCCGGTTTTTCAGGCGGCTGCAATGAGCGGTGAACTGCAGCTTCAGGCCGGCGGGACGCTGAACTCGCGGCGGCATCTCTATATCGAACGCCAGGAGGACGAAAAATTTTTTCAGCTGCTGGAGCAGGGCGAGTACGTCAATGTCCTGAGTTCCCGGCAGATGGGAAAATCGAGCCTGATGATGCGGGCCGTGCAGCGGTTGAGTGAGAAAGGAATCAAGTCGGTCACGATCGATCTGGCAAGCGAACTGGGCAGCCCGCCCGATCTTAATGCATTCTATCTCGGTCTCCTGAGCAAGATTGTACGAATACTTGCCCTTCAGATTGACCTGAAAACATGGTGGGATGAACGCGGCGCGGAAACCGTAAACCAGCGCCTGCTGCGCTTCTTCCGGGAAGTAGTTGGCGGAGTGATTGCCGAGCCTGTCGTCGTATTTTTAGATGAAATCGACAGTACCCTTAAGCTGCCGTATACCGATGATCTCTTCACGGCAATCCGGGGTATGTACAACGATCGGCCGATGGTGGAAGCGTATCGCCGGATCACGTTTTGTTTGCTGGGTGTCGCTACGCCGAATGAGTTGATCAAGGACCGACGCACCACGGCCTACAACGTAGGCACGCCCCTGACATTGCGCGATTTCGAACGGCGCGTCGATGATCTTTCGCCGCTCGTCGCCGTCCTGGAGCCAGACTCCGAAGCATCAGATCGGCTGCTGGATCGCATCCTCTATTGGAGCGGCGGGCAACCCTATCTCACCCAGAAGCTTTGCCTGGACGTCGTCGGCAACCGGATCAGCACCGATTCCATCGATGAATTCGTGACGCACTCCTATGAAAATCTTGGCCAGGCGAGCAATGACGTGCACTTCCAGCAAATCCTGCGCTTCCTGGAAGATCGGCTGTCCGATGAAACCGCGACGATCGAATTGTACGCCAAGGTTCTCAAAGGCACGGGCATACCGGACAGGACCACGCTGGCAAACGCAGAACTCAAGCTGTCCGGCCTAGTCAAGCGTGACGATCAGGGCAATCTGGTCGTTCGAAACCCGATCTATCAGCGTCTGTTCGATGATCTGTGGGTGCGTGGCACCCGGCCAAGGCGAGCACTGAGTCGAATAAGGACTTATGCGGTCGCGGCCTCAATTGCATTTGTGCTTTTGCTCGGAAGTGGCGTCAGCTATTACGTGGAGATCGCTCGGCCCACACAAATTCGTCTCGACGCGCTTGATCGCCTCTCGAAGCTTAAGATTTCAATAACCGACACTGCGGAAGGTGCGCAGGCTGCCTTCCCTGATTCAGCCACACCGGAACTGATCAGGAACGCTATTCCCCTTCTAAAAAAGATCGGTCGGGTCACTGGGATTGATTCCGGAATCGATCCGAAAAGCTATCAGCCCGACAAAAAAGGGTTTGTCGGAGAGATAGACGATCTTGCGGTGTTTTCCGAACTAAAACACCTGCGCAGCCTGGATCTTACTGGATTGAAAGTGAGGAACCTCGGTTCACTAGCTGGGCTGGAGCAGTTGCGAGTACTGCTCGTCGGCGTGAACGATAGGAGCATTAGAACTGGAAATCCGATCGAAAGATTGCCACTTGTCGATATCGAACCCCTTCGACACCTGGAATCGCTGCAGAGGTTGTCCCTGGCAGGCACAGGTGTTTCTGATCTAAGTCCATTGTCTTCGGTCCAAGGTCTCGTTGAACTTAATATAGCCAGAACGGATGTAGTTGATTTGCAGCCGATAAAAGGCTCTCAGAAGCTCGAGATTCTGAGCGCATCCTTCACCGGAGTTAAAAAATTGGATTTTTTGTCAGACCTGAAATCTCTCAGGGAACTGTTTGTTGACAACACCCCGGTGTCAGATATTTCGCCCCTCTCCAATCTGACTGAGCTGAAAAGATTGTCCCTTGGCGGGACAAAACCTACAAACATCTCCCCGCTTTCCAAATTGGCGGCCCTCGAGGATCTCAACATCGCCGGGGTGAATATCACTGATCTCAGACCCTTAGCAGGCCTTCTCCAACTAAAAGGGCTTATCGTCGACGGTAACCCAATTGAAAATTTAAGCCCGCTTGGTGGCCTGACACGACTGGAAGTCCTCTCGCTGGATCAAACCCGCGTCAGGGATTTGTCACCTCTCGAAAACCTTATTAATCTTGAGGTCCTTTTTTTCGATGGTACAAAGGTGACCGACATACGGCCGCTTTTGAGCCTCAGTAAGCTTAAGTATATTGCTCTCAAGAACACCAAGATTCCGACCGAACAGCTTAAATTGCTTCGGCAGATACTGGGGCCAGCCTATATCGCTTCCGACGACCCATCCATTCCGTTGCTACCAACCACTCCATCTGGTTCGGGCGTGACAGCCTCGCCGAACAACTAACCCGTCCCTCCCACGGTGATCCGCTCCATCCGCAGCGTCGGCTGACCGACCCCGACCGGCACGCCCTGGCCGTTCTTGCCGCAGGTGCCGATGCCGGAATCAAGCTGCAGGTCGTTGCCGATCATGGTGATGCGGTGCAGGTCGGTCGGGCCGTTGCCGATCAGCATCGCGCCCTTTAGCGGGGCGCCGATCCTGCCGTTCTCGATCCTGTAGGCCTCGGTGCACTGGAACACATATTTGCCCGAGGTGATGTCGACCTGGCCGCCGCCGAAATTGGCGGCATAGATGCCGTTCTTCACCGAGGCCAGGATTTCCGCCGGATCGCGGCTACCCGCCAGCATGTAGGTGTTGGTCATGCGCGGCATCGGCACATGGGCGTGGCTCTGGCGGCGGCCGTTGCCGGTCGGCTTCATGTTCATCAGCCTAGCGTTCTGGCGGTCCTGCATGTAGCCGACCAGGATGCCGTCCTCGATCAGCACCGTGCGGTTGGTCGGCGTGCCCTCATCGTCGATCGACAGCGAACCGCGCCGCGAGGCAATGGTGCCGTCATCGACCACGGTGACGCCTTTTGCAGCGACCTGCTGGCCCATCAGCCCTGCGAAGGCGGAAGTCTGCTTGCGGTTGAAATCGCCTTCGAGCCCGTGCCCGACCGCTTCATGCAGCATGACGCTGGGCCAGCCGGGCCCGAGCACCACATCCATCTCGCCCGCCGGCGCCGGCACCGATTCGAGATTGACCATGGCTTCGCGAATTGCGCCGTCGGCCGCCTCGCGCCACGCCTTGGTTTCGATGAAGCGCGCGTAAGGTTCGCGGCCGCCATAGCCCTTGCTGCCGCTCTCCTGCCGGTCGCCTTGGCCGGCCACCACGGAAACGTTGACGCGCACCAGCGGCCGGATATCGCGATAGCTCTCGCCGTCCGGCCGCAAGATTTCCACCATTTGCCATGTCGCGCCGACGCTGACGGACACCTGGCGCACCCGCGGATCCTTGTCGCGGACATAAGCGTCGATCTCCGCCAGCAGCTTTACCTTGGCCTCGAAGCCCGGCGCCTCGAGCGGATTGTCGTCGCCATAGAGCCGCACATTGGTATGCGCCGGCGCCGTCGCAAAACTGCCGCTATAGCCGCCGCGCACCGCCGCGACCGCGTCAGCGGCACGGATCAGCGCGGGCAGCGACACGTCGGATGAATGTGCATAACCGACCGCGTCGTCCTTGACGGCGCGCAAGCCAAAACCCTGGCTGGTATCATAGGTCGCCTGCTTGAGCCGGCCGTTGTCGAACATCAGCGCCTCGGTCTGGGCGTATTCAAGGAACAGTTCGCCATCGTCGGCGCCGGAAAGACCGCGGGCGACTTCTTTGCGGACGGCATCGCGGTCGAGATTGGCGCGGTCGAGCAGGGAGGAGGTTGGGAGGCTCATGATTCGACTTCCGGTTGCGACAAGTTGATGCCAACATGAAATGCTGATGGCAAGATAAGGCCTCGGCTGCGGGATTGCGAGGGGCTGCGGCTGAAGCCTGGCGACCTGTCCGCGAAGGGCGGATCGCGAAAGCACCGCGTGGCGACATTGAGGGGGACATAGGATGCACCATCCACCGCAACCGCGACTGACGCTGTCGATCGGCGTGATCGGGCACCGGCCGAACCGGCTTCCCGCCGCTGATCTCGGCCGTATCGAAGCGGAAATCGAGCGCGTGATCGGCCTGATCGCGCACGAGGTTGGTGTCGTGCACCGGCGCTATGCAAGCTTCTTTCGAGGCGAACCGCCACAGCTCAGCCTGGTCAACGGCCTGGCGGAGGGCGCGGACAGCATGGTCGCGAAGGCGGCGATTCCCAAGGGGTTCGTCCTGGATGTTCCAATTCCCTTTCTCAGGGAAGAATATATCCGTGATTTCGCCGCCAAGGCGGATGCCGACCATGTCCCGAGCCCGCTCGAGCAATTCGAGAGCCTTGAGCGGCAGGCGCGGTCCGTACTGCAACTCCCCAGCGAGCGCCTGCATGGCGAGTGCGCCGACAAACGGATCACCGACAAGGCTTACGAAATGGCGGGGCTCACCGTGATCGGGCAGTCGGACATCCTGCTGACGGTATGGGATACCGGTCCCTCGGGCGGTCCCGGTGGCACCACCGACATGCTGCATCAGGCGGTGCGGCGCGGCATTCCCATCATCGAGATCAACATCTCCGACCTCTGCAATACGCGGATTCGCTGGAGCAGCCTGCGCGAGTCGCCGATCGCGGCAGAGCAGATCGAGGAGTTGCCCTCGGAGCGTTTCGAGCATGTACTGCCGCGCCTGATCGAGGAATTTCTCCGGCCACCCTCCACCGAAAGCGAACGCGCGGCGTTGTTGGCTTATCTGGGCGTGCCCTCGAAGCGACGGCTGGAGCGTTTTCTGGCGTGGCTGTCGAACCCTCGTCCGGAGGAGCTTGCCGCGAGCGCGAGATCGTACGCCGGCCCCTACAGCGAACTGATGGAAAAGATCACCGGGGACGAGGCGCGACCCGAATCGGCGGGTTCGACGCTTCTTGCAGAGGCGTTCGGCTGGGCGGACGCGGCGGCGATCTATTCCGCCAAAAGGTTTCGCTACGCCTACCGGATCAATTTCGCCGCCTCCGCGGCTGCCGTCTTCGCTGCGCTGTTTTCGATGTGGTTCACGTTCTGGCCGTCCTTTATCGAGATCGTCTTCATCTTCCTCGTGATCGGCAATACCACGGTGGGACGGCGCATCGGCTGGCACATGCGCTGGCTGGAAGCGCGCGAGATCGCCGAGCGGATGCGTGTTGCGATCCTGTTCTGGATTCTCGGCGCTCAGCCGCCGGCCTTTTTCGGCGAGGAGCCGGCATGGACCGGATGGTATGCGCGCGCCATCATACGCGAGCAGGGCATGCGCAGGGGGCGCCTGGATCGCGACGGGATGAGCGCGGCGCGTGCGGCAATGCTTCATGTGCTCGAGCAGCAGCACGCCTATCATCGCAACAATGCGCGCAAGATGAAACGCCGCGAGCTCCTGCTGGAACGGACCGGTCTGGTGTTCTTCGCGGCGACGTTACTGCTCGCCGTCGTTCATGCCTTGGACAGCCACTTTCTCCACCAAATTCCCCATCACCACGAGATTCTGATCATGCTGGGCGTGGTCCTGCCGACCATAGCCACGGCGAGCTATGGCGTTCGGGTCATCGGCGATTACGAGGGGATCGCCAAGCGCTCCGAGCGCACCGAACTCGGCCAGATGCGCGTCATGGAGGCGTTGCTGCGCGACCCGTCGGACCTGATCCTGTTCCGGGCCCGCGCGCAGGTCATCGCCGACGCAATGCTCGGCGACGTGTCGAGCTGGCGGCTGTCGGCGGAGAGCCGGGGACTGGCGATACCCGGCTAGGCGCCCTCAGGGCAGTTTGTCATACCCCTCACCGATTCCGTTCAGGCTGAGCGGAAAACCGATCCCCTCTTCCGGGGTCTCGAAGATGATGAACGTCGCCGTCTTGGCGGTGCGGAGCTGGCCGAGCAGCTTGTCGTCCATCACGACTTCGGCGACACAGCCGTTGGGCAGGCAGCGAACAAAACCGGCGCGCCCGACGTCGACATTATCGAGTTTCAGCCCCAAACCGGACGGCAGCAGCACGCCCAGCGGTGCCACCACGCGCATCAGCTTGCTTTTCTGATCGGCGGTTTTCAGCACGATCACGGTGAGGCCGGCGTTGGAACGGTCTTCGGCCACCACGCTCTGGATCAGGGCGCATTGCTCGCCCTGAGCGCCTGGCGGGGTGTCGCAGCGGATCTGCCAGTCGCCATGCACCGAGCGGACCGCCCCTTGCGCCCCGGCGGCGGCGGTAAGGCCGAAAAACAATGCGGCCACGACCGCGCCGGTCAAAATCGGATGTTTCGCCTGCTGTCTGGAAAACCCCATCCGGGTCGATCCCTCAAGGTTCTGGCAAACTGGTTCAAACATTGGACTGATCGGCAATGACGGCGCCTTGAAGGCGACCGCAATAGGCCGCCCGCCCAACGCGAATCAGGTTCCTGTGGAGCGGCCTCCCTGTGCCTACATCGGACAGACCGCCTGTCAAGCGCCGTCCTGCTGCAAATATCGGCGTTTTGCCCTATTCAAGGAAAAGGCGGTGCCGGGAGGTGAGCGGCGAATGCATCGCTCCGGGCCGCACTACTGCATTGCGAGAGGCTGGGAATTATGGTTTGAGAGGCTTGAATTTCGACGCGTTCTAACGATCCGGCCTGGATGCTTCCAAAGTTCATCCGAAGGCCGTTGTCAGGGTGCGGATCGTGCAGCATTGTCAGCCTGTTGGCGAGCATGCTGAGGGGAATAGTCATAAGGAGCGCGAGCGGCATGAAGATGTCGATGGGCCAGAGCGGCCGCCGGTTGCTGGGGTTGACCGTTGTCGGAGCCGCGCTTGTTTTCGGCGGGGCGGCATTCGCCGAATTGGGTCAACCCGCCCCCTGGGAATGGACGCTGCAGGAGTCTGCCAGCCCGGTAATGGACAACATCACCTGGTTCCACAATTTTCTGTTCTGGCTGATCACCATTATCACCCTGTTCGTTCTGGCGCTTCTCATCATCGTGATGGTGAAATTCAACGCCAAGGCCAATCCGATCCCCTCCAAAACCACGCACAACACGCTGATCGAAGTAGCCTGGACCATCATCCCGGTGCTGATCCTGGTCGGCATCGCGGTGCCCTCGTTCCGCCTGCTGTTCCAGCAACTCGATATCCCGAAGGCCGATCTCACCATCAAGGTGACCGGCAACCAGTGGAACTGGACCTACGCCTATCCGGACGACAAGATCGAATTCACCTCGATCATGCTGTCCGAGGAAGATCGCGCCAAGCGCAATCCGAAGCCGCCGCGCCTGCTCGGCGTCGACAACGAGATGGTTGTTCCGGTCAACAAGGTGGTGCGGATCCAGACCACCGGCGCCGATGTGATCCATTCCTTCGCCGTGCCGGCGTTCGGCATCAAGATCGACTCGGTGCCCGGCCGTCTGAACGAGACCTGGTTCAAGGCCACCAAGGAAGGCACCTATTACGGCCAGTGTTCCGAATTGTGCGGCAAGGATCATGCCTTCATGCCGATCGTAGTGCGGGTCGTGAAGGATCAGGAATACGATGCCTGGAAGAAAAAGCAGGTCGCGGCGAACCCGGCGAACGCGCTCGCATCGGCAGGCGCCGCGGCGCGCTAGGCGCGCGCGGCTTCAACAACAAGGGCGATGGGGACCGCAAGGTTCCGCAAGGACTGCAAGTTAGGATTGGAAAATGGCAACCACCGCAACATCGGCTCACGACGCTCACGTCCACGACGATCACGCGCACGATCACCCGACCGGCTGGCGGCGCTTCGTCTATTCGACCAACCACAAGGACATCGGCACGATGTACCTGGTGTTTGCGATCATCGCCGGCGTGATCGGTGCGGCGATGTCGATAGCGATCCGCATCGAGTTGATGTATCCCGGCGTCCAGCTGTTCCACGAGACCCACACCTACAATGTGTTCGTGACCTCGCACGGCCTGATCATGATCTTCTTCATGGTGATGCCGGCGATGATCGGCGGCTTCGGCAACTGGTTCGTGCCGCTGATGATCGGTGCGCCCGACATGGCGTTCCCGCGCATGAACAACATCTCGTTCTGGCTGCTACCGGCCTCCTTCGCGCTGCTGTTGATTTCCACTTTCGTGGAGGGCGAGCCGGGCGCCAACGGCGTCGGCGCGGGCTGGACCATCTACGCGCCGCTGTCGACTTCGGGACATCCGGGACCGGCGGTCGATTTCGCGATCCTGTCGCTGCATCTGGCCGGCGCCTCGTCGATCCTCGGCGCCATCAATTTCATCACCACCATCTTCAACATGCGCGCGCCGGGCATGACCCTGCACAAGATGCCGCTGTTCGTGTGGTCGATCCTGGTCACCGTGTTCCTGCTGCTGCTGGCGCTGCCGGTGCTGGCCGGCGCCATCACCATGCTGCTGACCGACCGCAATTTCGGCACCACCTTCTTCTCCGCCGACGGCGGCGGCGATCCGGTACTGTTCCAGCATCTGTTCTGGTTCTTCGGCCACCCCGAAGTCTACATCCTGATCCTGCCCGGCTTCGGCATGATCAGCCAGATCGTCTCGACCTTCTCGCGCAAGCCGGTGTTCGGCTATCTCGGCATGGCCTATGCGATGGTCGCGATCGGCGGCATCGGCTTCGTGGTGTGGGCGCACCACATGTACACCGTCGGCATGTCGTCGGCGACCCAAGCCTATTTCGTCGCCGCCACCATGGTGATCGCGGTCCCGACCGGCGTAAAAATCTTCTCATGGATCGCCACCATGTGGGGCGGCTCGATCGAGTTCAAGACGCCGATGCTGTGGGCGATCGGCTTCATCTTCCTGTTCACGCTCGGCGGCGTCACCGGTGTGGTGCTGGCCAATGCCGGCGTCGATCGCGTGCTGCAGGATACCTATTACGTGGTCGCGCACTTCCACTACGTGCTGTCGCTCGGCGCGGTGTTCGCGATCTTCGCCGGCTGGTACTACTGGTTCCCGAAAATGTCCGGCTACATGTATTCGGAATTTATCGGCAAGCTGCATTTCTGGATGACGTTCGTCGGCGTCAACCTGGTGTTCTTCCCGCAGCATTTTCTCGGCCTGTCCGGCATGCCGCGCCGATATGTCGACTATCCGGACGCCTTTGCAGGATGGAATTACATCTCCTCGCTCGGCTCTTATCTGTCCGGGCTTGGCGTGCTGGTGTTCATCTACGGCGTCGCGCTGGCCTTCATGAAAAAGGAGAAAGCCGCCGACAACCCCTGGGGCGCCGGCGCCACCACGCTTGAATGGACGCTGCCGTCGCCGCCGCCGTTCCACCAGTTCGAAGTGCTGCCGCGGGTGCAGTAAGGATGAACCGTCGTCCCCGCGAAAGCGGGGACCCAGTACACTCAGACGTTTTGTTGGTACCTCTTGCACCGTGAGTACTGGGTCGCCCGGTCAAGCCGGGCGATGACACCGATCCAGACGAGAGTAACCATTGTCGATTATTGAAGATCATATCGATCTCGCCGGGCCCCGTATCTCGGAGGCGCGCGTCGCCGATTACATCGCGCTGCTGAAGCCGCGGGTGATGTCGCTGGTGATCTTCACCGCGCTGGTGGGCCTCGTGATCGCGCCGGGCCATGTCCATCCGGTGCTGGCGTTTACGTCGATCCTCTGCATCGCGGTCGGCGCCGGCGCGGCGGGCGCGCTCAACATGTGGTACGAGAGCGATATCGACGCCAAAATGTCGCGCACCGCCAACCGGCCGATCCCGCGCGGCCGCGTCACAGAACCGGAAGCGCTGACATTCGGCATCACGCTGGCATTCTTTTCGGTGATGACGCTCGGCATCCTGGTCAACTGGTTTGCAGGCGCACTGCTCGCCTTCACCATCTTCTTCTACGTCGTGGTCTATACGATGCTGTTGAAGCGCTGGACCGCGCAGAACATCGTGATCGGCGGCGCCGCCGGCGCCTTGCCGCCGGTGGTCGCATGGGTGGCGGCGACCGGATCGCTGTCGGTCGAACCGGTCCTGCTGTTCCTCATCATCTTCTTCTGGACCCCGCCGCATTTCTGGGCGCTGGCGCTGTTCCGCAATGACGACTATGCGCGCGCGGGCGTGCCGATGCTTCCCGTGGTCGCCGGTCCCGACGTCACCCGGCTGCAGATTCTGCTGTATACGGTCGTGCTGGTGGCGATTGCCATTGCGCCGTGGCCGCTTGGATACTTCGATGCCGTGTACGGCATCGCCTCGCTGACTCTGGGCAGTGGCATGCTGGCGTTTGCGATCAATGTGTTCCGATTTCGTGAAGGCGTTGCGGCGTCGCGCGCGACAAAAAAACTGTTCGCGTTTTCGATCTTCTATCTGTTTGCGCTGTTTGCGACCCTGCTGCTGGAAGTCGTCTTCCGCGCCATCGTGCCATTGATCTGGTAAGGGGGCGCATGGCCGGCGATGGACAAGCAGGAGTCCAAGGGCATCGTCCTCACCGAGGCGCAGAAGAAAAGCCGTCGCGAGCGCTCGATTGCCATCGCATTGGCCCTCGGCGTTCTGGTGGTACTGTTTTTCGCGGTCACCCTGGTCAAGGGGCCAGGTGTCCTGGTGCGGCCGATGTGATGTGATGGAAAAGAAACCTTCAGCCCGATCCGAAGAACCGGCGCGGCGCGGCCTCGGGCGCGATGCGACCGTGGCGGCGCTGTGCGGCGTGTTCGTGGCGCTGATGGTAGGCGCCGCCTATGCGGCGGTGCCATTCTACAACTGGTTCTGCCGGACCACCGGCTTCAACGGCACCACGCAGGTCGCGACCTCGGTTCCGACATCGGCACCGCTGCAGCGGACCATCGCGGTACGGTTCGACTCCAATGTCGCCGGCGGCCTGCCCTGGAAGTTCGAGCCGGAGCAGACCGAAATTCAGGTCAAAATCGGTGAGGTCGTCACCGCGTATTACACCGTAACCAACCAGTCGGCGCGGGCAACAACCGGGCAGGCCGCCTACAACGTGGCGCCGCTGACGGTCGGATCGTATTTCCAGAAGATCAACTGCTTCTGCTTCACCGAACAGACCATGGCGCCGGGCGAAAAGCGCGAGATGCCGGTGGTGTTCTATGTCGATCCGAAGCTCGCCGCCGACAGCGACAATGACGGGCTCAACGCCATCACCCTGTCCTATACGTTCTATCCCGTGCGTGCCGCGGAGCCGCTGGCGGCCGGCGAGCCGGACAAGCGCAAGGGAGCCCTTTGACCGCGAGGTCAAAAGGGATTTGATTTTTGAGACGAATAAGTGCCGAATAGGCACCGCTAACGGAGAGACCGCAATGGCTACGGCGCAAGTCAAGCACCACGACTACCACCTCGTCGACCCCAGTCCGTGGCCGATCGTAGGTTCCGTGTCGGCCTTCATCATGGCCGTCGGCGCAATCTGCTGGATGCACCATTTGTTCGCCGCGGCGCCGATCATCTTCGGCATCGGGACCATCGGCGTGCTTTACACCATGGCGAGCTGGTGGGCCGACGTGATCCGTGAGGCCCAGTACAAGGGCGACCACACCCGCGTGGTGCAGATCAGCCACCGCTACGGCATGATCCTGTTCATCGCCTCCGAGGTGATGTTCTTCGTTGCCTGGTTCTGGGCGTTCTTCAATTCGGCGCTATTTCCAGCCGACGCGGTTCATGCCACCCGAGATGCGCTGTTCGGATGCGGAGCCGGGACGGCCGCAGGCGCCTGCAACGTGCCGGGCACATGGCCACCGAAGGGCATCGAGACCTTCGATCCCTGGCATCTGCCGCTCTTGAACACGCTGCTGCTGCTGACCTCGGGCACCACCGTGACCTGGGCGCATCACGCGCTGCTGGAGAACGACCGCCAGGGCCTGAAATACGGGTTGATCCTGACCATCCTGCTTGGCGCGGCATTCACCTGTGTGCAGGCCTATGAATACGGCCACGCCGCGTTCTCTTTCGCCGGCAACATCTATGGCGCGACCTTCTTCATGGCGACCGGCTTCCACGGTTTCCATGTGCTGGTCGGCACCATCTTCCTGATCGTGTGCCTGTTCCGCGCCCTGGCCGGCCACTTCACACCGACCCAGCATCTCGGCTTCGAATTCGCCGCCTGGTACTGGCATTTCGTCGACGTGGTCTGGCTGTTCCTGTTCATCTGCATCTACGTCTGGGGCCACGGCGCCGAAACCATGGCCCACGGCGCGCATTGAACTCTGAGCGATGTGCTACAAGGGGGCGGCCGGGGGGCCGCCCTTTTTGTTTCGCGTGAGGCGCGAAAGACCAATTGATGCATGACGAGAACCTGCCATCAGTGTTGCAAAGCGCCATGCGTGGGCTCGCCTGCAAATGCCCGCGCTGCGGCGAAGGAAAACTGTATGCGGGGTTCCTCACCCTGCGGCCGGGCTGCGAGAACTGCGGACTCGATTACGCCTTCATCGATTCCGGCGACGGACCCGCGGTGTTCATCATCATGATTGCCGGCGCAATCGTCGTGACGTGCGCGCTGTTCGTTGAGATAAAATACCAGCCGCCATTCTGGCTTCACGCAGCGCTCTGGCTGCCGCTCATTCTGGCGACCACGCTGTTGCCGCTGCGCTCGATGAAGGCGCTGTTGATCGCGCTGCAGTTCCACCACAAGGCGGCGGAAGGCCGGCTGATCGATCGCGAGCCGTGATGAGCGCAGTGCCCGCCCGCCGGCGCAGCGTCGCCGGCCTTGGAATTTTCACGCTCCTGACGGTGGCGCTGCTAGCCGGTCTCGGCACCTGGCAATTGCAGCGCCGGGCCGAGAAGCATGCGTTGATCGCGCAGCTGACCGAGCGGCTCGCCGCCGAGCCGCAGGCGCTGCCGTCGCCCGCGCAGTGGCATGCGCTGACTCCGGCGCGCGACGAATTCCGCCGCGTACGTTTTTCCGCGACGTATGAACCACGTCCTGACGCGATGGTTTACAGCTCCGGCTCCGCGATCCGCGAGGACGTTTCCGGTCCCGGCACCTGGGCCTTTCTGCCGGCGCGACTGCCAGGCGGCGAAACCGTCGTGATCAACACCGGCTTTGTGCCAAACACCATGCAGGATCGCGGCCAGCAGGATCGCGCGGTGATGCGGCTCGTCACCGGCGTGGCGGTGACGCTGACGGGCTACATCCGCTTTCCGGAAACCGCCGGCACGCTGACCCCGCGAGAAAATATCGCCAAGCGATTGTGGTTCGCGCGCGACCACGCGGCAATCGCGCGCGCGCTCGGCTGGGGCGAGACAGCGCCGTTCTATATCGATCTTGAGCAGCCGGTACCGGAGAACGGCATTCCGAAACCCGGCCCGCTCGATGTCCGTCTCAAGGACGATCATTTGCAATACGCCATTACCTGGTTCGGCTTGGCCGGGGCGGTGCTGATCGCCTTTTGGGCGTGGTGGCGAGGGCAAACGCGGACAAACTGACCCAAAAAAGAAATATTTTGCACTAATTGCGTTAAAGTCCCCTGCGGCACAACTGCTCATTGCGTTCGCGCCAAACATTTTATACGCTCGATGTATTGCTAGATCGGCTGATGCGACGTTTGTCCCCCGCACTGCCGCAATATCTTGATGCCTCCGCTCCCATATACGGCGCCCGGCAGCAGGCCGGCGATCTCATTGCGAGAAAGCGCGAATGCAGCGATGCAACAGGCCAGAGGAATTTCCATGAAAAAAGCGACAGCTCGCGGTTTCTTGCTCGCTTCGGCGGCCGTGATGGCCTCGGTAAACCCTGCAGGAGCTCAGCACGCCGGCATGAAGATGCCCAGCAACACGCTCCTGGTCGCGCAACTCGATGCCAAGCAGGTAGCCGGTGGAAGTGGCTCGACCGCAACAGGCACCGCGGCATTCCTGCTGGACCCGGAGCAGCGAACGCTGACCTTCGATCTCACTTATGAGGGGCTCGCCTCGGGCAGCCCCAAGAGCATTGCGCTCTATAATTTCGGGCCGGGCAAGAATGGCGAGGCGGTGAAGGTATTGTGCGGCGCGGACCGACAGCCGTGCCCGAACGCCGCTTCCGCGACCATCACCGGCCGTCTCGAACGCGGCGACGGCCGCGCGCTCGACAACAATCTGCTGGGCGAATTCGGCTCCGAGCGCGTCTACGTCGAGATCGTAGGTGCCGATGGCAAGCCGGAAATTCGCGGCCAGCTCTCGCCGAATAGCGCGATGGTGATGGTGTCGAACTATGTCGTGAACCTGGCGCCGATCGAGGGTGCCAACTCCAAGGCAAGCGGAACTGGGGTGGTAAGCGAGACCCATCTGCCGGGAGGAAAGGTTTCGGTATTCTATGCCGCAACCGTTGCCGGCACCGCCGGCGCGCCGACCAACGCCGCCCTGGTCAACGGTCCAACGCCGGCGGCGCGCGTCTTCACCGAGCGGTCGGTGCTGCCAAAAATGCAGCTCCGCTCCTCGCGCGACAAGACGAGCGGCGGTTCATTGACCGGCACCTACGAGATCAGCAGCGCCGAGCCGAGGGCGCTGTTCGCGACGCGCCTGGTCGCCACCGGCAATGGCGAAGCCGGCATGGTGGTGACGACGAGCCGCTTTCCGAAAGGCGAACTTTATGGCGCGCTGGTTCCGGTTAAGTGACAGCGAACGCAACCCGATATTTGAAGCAACAATTTATATAGTGAGGGAACGACATGATGGCGTCTCGCTTCTTTCTATCGGCATCGATCCTGCTCAGCAGCCTTGCCGCCACGGATGTCGCAAGGGCTGATGCCTGCTCCGGCGGCGGGACGCTTACCATCACGGCATCGGCGGACAGTTTGACCATCGCGCCGGTCGCGGCAACGACGTTCAATTTCGGCGAACACGTCATCCTGACCGCCGCGGCAACCGGCTTCTCGATCGCGAGTCATGCGTGGACGATCGATGGCCCGACCATCAAGGACTACAACGAGGATCTGGGCACCAAGCTCGCTACGCCTCCCGCGGCGCCGTTGCCATGGAGCACCACGCCGCTTGCCGCGGCGGATCTTTCCGCGGCTTCGGTCGGGTTCTATTGGGTGCCGACGGCCGCCCAGTTCGAGCCCAACAACGGGCCTTTCCCCCGCAACGTCTCCCTGACCGTCACAAAGAGCACCGGCGGAAGCTGCACGGCGAACGCCACATTCAATGTTGAGCGCAACGAGACCGACATTACGCGCCAGGCCGAGGACTTCTACACCACCAACCATCGTGCGGCGACAACGACCAACCCCGGTTTCGGCCACGTGGTCGACGAACATATCTACTGGCACCAGTTCGTCGGCGGCGGCCCGCCGAACTGGCAGGCTTTCCTGCCGTGGCATGGCGAGTTTCTGCGGCGCTTCGACACCTGGCGTCAGCTGTTCGGCTATAACAAGGTCGCTCCCTGGTATCCTGGCAGGGCGCTGCCGACCGGGCCGCAATTCGATGCCGACGCGGGTTTGCGGCAAGTCTATGTGCCCGACAATAATCGTATTCCGACCTATTACACGCTCACAGGCGGGACCGCGAACGATTCCCATCTTTCGGGCACGCACCTGAAACTGGCGGATTACGCGACGCTTAGCGACCTGAATGGCTCGTTCGAAGGCAGTTTTCACGGCCAGGTCCATTGCAACATCGGCGCGCATACCGGCTCCTTCTTCGGAACGGCCGCAGGCCCCGGATTCGGCAGCATGTGCAATGCAAGCTCGCCGAAGGATACGATGTTCTGGCGCTGGCACGGCTTCATCGACGTGATGTATCGCAACTATTGCGCCTTGCACCCCGCCGCCTGTCCGGTCCCGTCGCCGGTCGATCCGCCCGCCGATCCGTGGATGGCCGACAATTCCAGCGACATCTCGAACAACGGCACAGTGCCGTCGCCGGGCACGCACTGGATCAGTCCCGACGTGTGGAATCGGCGTGCCTTGGTGACGACGGATGCCTGCGTGCAGCCGCTCGATGCGAATGGCAACCATGTGACGACGGGCGGCATCGTGCGCGATTGCGGCACCGAGGCCGATCATGAGAACCCGGTCGCGGGCGTGACCAACTTCCTCTACGGAACGCTGCGCAACACGCGGCCGGGCTCGCCGCGCGTGGTTTATGCCGAGGTGGGAGTCTATTACGCGCTGGCTTCCTCGGGTCTGATTTATCCGGCGAGTTTCACATTCGTTCCGGAATCCCGTCAATTTATCGCGCTGCATCTCGAACCCGGCACCACGACAAGTATCGGGCCGATTCCATGGACGCCACCGCCGGTGCCGCCGTCCAACGACCACTACTGCCTGTATTTGCGCGTGCTCAGCGTGCAGGAAACGCCGCCGTCGGAACCGGCGGGCATCGATGCCAATGTGGCCAACAGCAACAGTCTCGCCTGGCGCAACATCAAGGTGGTGGCGCCGGGAGACACCAGCGCGCCGAGCTTCTTCATCGTGCGCAATATCGGCAAGGGGTCCGAGCGGCTCGGGCTGCGCTTCCAGGTCCCGCCGGAGATGCTGAAGCCGCCAGCCAGCGTCCGCATCACGCTGGACGACGCGCTGATGCGGGCATTCAGGGCGGGAAACGGCAAGGTCGAAGGCCTCAGGGCCGATGACAGAGGAAATTTCCAGCTCACCGGCGAGAAGGCGCAGCTGGTCGGCTTGCAGATGGAGCCTCAGCAGAAAGGTCAGGTCAAGGTGACGCTCGGGCCGACAAGACCGTCGTCGCGCGGTCATATCGACATGACGATAACCCAATTCAGCGACAAGGGCGTCGACGGCGGAGTGACACTGCGTCTCGCAACCAAGCGATAGACCGGGGAGTCGACCTGCCTTGTGTCCTCTCTTCTTGTGGAAGAGGGGATCAAGAACTGCATTTCCCCTGCCGTCCAAAACCCATTATGGTGCCGCGCGGCTTGGCTGCAGAACCAGGACGATAATCCATCGATATCAAAGGCTTGGCCGTGCGCGCCGCCTTTGGAGGACGGCTTGACGCAGTACATTTCAACGCGGGGTGAGGCCCCCGCAATGGGTTTTTGCGACGTGATGCTGACGGGGCTTGCCCGCGACGGCGGCCTCTACGTGCCCGAAATCTGGCCACGGCTTGCGCCAGACACGATCGCAGGCTTTTTCGGCCGGCCCTATTGGGAAGTCGCGGTCGATGTCATCAGGCCGTTTGTCGCCGGCGAAATCTCCGACGCCGATCTCGGCCGCATGGCCAATGAGGCCTACGCGACGTTCCGTCACCCCGCGGTGGTGCCGCTGAGCCAGACCAGTCCCAATCAATTCGTGCTCGAACTGTTTCACGGCCCGACGCTGGCGTTCAAGGACGTGGCGATGCAGCTGATTTCGCGGCTGATGGATCACGTGCTGGCGCAGCGGGCGCAACGCACCACCATCGTGGTCGCAACCTCGGGCGATACCGGAGGCGCCGCGGTCGATGCGTTCGCCGGCCTCGACAATGTCGATCTCATCGTGCTGTTTCCGCACGGCCGTATCTCCGACGTGCAGCGGCGGATGATGACGACGACCGGTGCGGCCAACGTCCATGCGCTGGCGATTGAAGGCAATTTCGACGACTGCCAGGCGATCGTGAAGGGGATGTTCAATCACCACACGTTCCGCGATGAGGTGTCGCTGTCGGGCGTCAACTCGATCAACTGGGCGCGGATCGTTGCCCAAGTGGTGTATTACTTCACCTCCGCCGTGGCGCTGGGCGCGCCGGCGCGAACGGTGGACTTCACCGTGCCGACTGGAAATTTCGGCGACATTTTTGCGGGCTATGTGGCCAAGCGCATGGGTCTGCCGATCCGCTGTTTACGCATCGCCGCCAATGTCAACGATATCCTGGCGCGTACCCTGAAGACCGGCATCTACGAGGTGCGCGAAGTCCACGCCACGGCATCGCCGTCGATGGACATTCAGGTATCGTCGAATTTCGAGCGCCTGCTGTTCGAGGCCTCGGGCCGCGACGCGACATTGGTGCGAGGCCTGATGGCCTCGCTCGGCCAGTCCGGACGGTTCGTGCTGCCCGACAGGGTGCTCGCCGCGATCCGAAGCGAGTTCGACGCCGGGCGCGCCGATGAAACCGAAACCAACGCGGCGATCCGCGCCGCCTGGCGCGAAGCCGGCATTCTGGTCGATCCGCACACCGCGGTGGCAATGGCGGTAGCCGACCGCGATACCTCCGATTCCAGTTTTCCCAACATCGTGCTATCGACCGCCCATGCCGCAAAGTTTCCCGATGCTGTCGAAGCCGCCTGCGGGATACGCCCGCAATTGCCGGCGTGGCTCGAGGGCCTGATGACCAAATCCGAGCACATGAAAGTCATGAATAACGACCAGGTTGAAGTCGAACGGTTCGTGCTGTCGGTCAGCCGGGCCGCGAAACAAGGAGTTGCCGGATGAGCGTCGACGTCACCAAGCTTCCCTCCGGCTTGACGGTGGTCACCGACACCATGCCGCACCTCGAGACCGCCGCGCTCGGGGTGTGGACCGGTGTCGGCGGCCGCGACGAGAAGCCGAATGAGCATGGCATCTCGCATCTGCTGGAGCACATGGCGTTCAAGGGCACCACGACCCGATCGTCGCGCGAGATCGTCGAGGAGATCGAGGCGGTCGGCGGTGACCTCAACGCCGGCACGTCGACCGAGACAACCGCCTATTATGCGCGCGTGATGAAGGCCGACGTACCGTTGGCGCTCGACGTACTCTCCGACATTCTCGCCAATCCATCCTTCGTGCCGGACGAGCTGGAGCGCGAAAAGAGCGTGATCGTGCAGGAAATCGGTGCCGCTCAGGATACGCCCGACGACGTGGTGTTCGAGCATCTCAACGAGATCTGCTATCCGGATCAGCCGATGGGCCGCTCGCTGCTGGGAACGGCGAAGACCCTCAAACGTTTCGATCGCGACATGCTGCGCGGCTACCTCGCCACGCATTATCGCGGGCCGGACATGGTGGTGGCCGCGGCCGGCGCCGTCGATCACAAGCGCGTTGTCGAAGAGGTGACGCGGCGGTTTTCAAGCTTTGGCGCCACGCCGGCGCCGAAGCCTCAAGCAGCGCTGTTCGGCAAGGGCGGCTCCAAAGTGGTGCACCGCGAGCTCGAGCAGGCGCATCTGACGCTGGCGCTGGAAGGCCTGCCTCAAACCGACCTGTCGCTGTTCAGCCTGCAGGTGTTCACCAACATCCTCGGCGGCGGCATGTCCTCGCGGCTGTTCCAGGAAGTGCGCGAAAAGCGCGGGCTATGCTATTCCATCTACACCTTCCACGCGCCCTATACCGACACCGGCTTCTTCGGGCTCTATACCGGCACCGATCCCGGCGACGCCCCGGAAATGATGGAAGTGATCGTCGATGTCATCAACGACGCGGTGGAGACCTTGACCGAGGCCGAGATCGCGCGCGCAAAAGCACAGATGAAGGCCGGGCTATTGATGGCGCTGGAGAGCTGCAGCTCTCGCGCCGAGCAGCTGGCGCGGCATATGCTGGCTTACGGGCGGCCGCTGACGGTTGCCGAACTGATGAGCCGGATCGACGCCGTCAGCGTGGAATCGACGCGCGACGCGGCGCGCGGGCTGTTGTCGCGCAGCCGGCCCGCGGTGGTCGCGCTCGGCAGTGGCAGGGGGCTGGACACGGCGGTCGGTTTTGCGGAAGGATTGACAAGGTCGAAGGCGAAGACGCTGCTGCATTGACCGCGCGCGTCAACAGGCTCTGAAGGATTTCGGTCATGGCGCTATTTCGGTTGCCATCGAGTTCGCCACCGGCGCTCGCACCGCGCGGCCATGGCCTGTTGTTGCGGGCCCCGCAAATGTCGGATTTTCCCCAATGGGCGCAGCTGCGCGAGCATAGCCGGGCGTATCTCGCGCCGTGGGAGCCGATCTGGCCGTCCGACGACCTCACCCGCGCCGGTTTCCGCCGCCGGCTGCGGCGCTACGCAGAAGACATCGCCGCCGACCGCTCCTATCCATTCGTCGTATTCCGGGAATCAGACGGCGCAATGATTGGCGGCGTCACGCTGGCCAATGTCCGACGCGGCATCGTGCAGGCCGGCACCATCGGCTACTGGACCGGCGAACCGTACGCCCACCGCGGCTACATGACGGCGGCGTTGCGCGCGCTGCTGCCGTCATTGTTCGGCGAACTCAATCTGCACCGTGTCGAGGCAGCCTGTATTCCGTCCAACACGCCGTCGATCCGGGTGCTGGAAAAATGCGGGTTCAGCCGCGAGGGGCTGGCGCGGCGCTACCTGTGCATCAACGGCGTCTGGCAGGATCACCTGCTGTTCGGCCTGCTGCACGAGGATTTTCGCGGATAGTCCTTTAGTGCAACTGCCATCGGTTCGCCGTCATTGCCCCGCTATAAGCCGCGCCGGGACGACGGTGCGAGATGCCGGGAATGTCGGAAGGGATAACAAAATGCCCATGATGGCTGTAGTCGCGCAGCCCCGCCTGCGGCGGGGGATCGCGATACTGGTTGTTGCCGGCATCTGCTGCGGCATGCTTGCCGCACCGGCATCGGCGCAGTCGATCGTCGACCGCTTCAAAAGTCTTTTCGGCGGAAAGTCGGACCCGGCTGACGGCACGCCCTCCAGCCCGGAGCCGGTCCAGGACGGCGGCGGCCTGACCTGTCCCGATGTCAAGATTCGCGCGGGCGCGTCGACCTATGCCGTCGCCGCGCCGGGCAAGCAGCCGGTCGGAAGCGACGTTCGTTTCCAGGCGACGATTGGGCGCACTGCGCGCGACTGCAACCTTGAAGGCGGCAGGATCACCGCGCGGGTGGGCATCCAGGGCCGCGTCATCGCAGGTCCGGCCGGGGCGCCTGCGACGGTCGAGGTGCCGCTGCGGGTCGCAGTGGTGCAGGGCGGCGTCAGCGAAAAGACCATCACCACCACCGTGGTCAGGACCACCGTGTCGATGGGCGATAGCTTGAGCGTGCCGTTCAGCGTGGTCGCGGAGGATATCGTCTATCCGGCGGTGTCGCCCGATATCAACGATTCCTATATTTTCTATATCGGCTTCGATCCGCAGGCGCTGAAGCCCGAGCCGAAGCCCAAGGTGGTGAAGAAGAAATAGGCATGATGCCCGGCATCGGCTGGCTCGACCGGGCGACCCAGCAAACTAACACCAACGCCTCTGGAATACTGGTTCCCCGCTTTCGCGGGGACGACACCTGAGGTCAGTTCAGCTTCTGCCGAACCTCTGCAATGCCCTTGGCCAGCAGGTCGTCGGCAACCGGTCCCTTTACCGATTGCGTCAGAATGGTAGACGCCGCGGTCACCGCGGCATCGGCGGCGGCGGCGCGGACGTCGGCCAGCGCCTGGGCTTCGGCCAGCGCGATCTTGCTCTCGGCGGTCTTGGTGCGGCGGGCGACAAAATCTTCCATCTTGGTCTTGGCTTCGGCCGCGATGCGCTCCGCCTCGGCCTTTGCGTTGGTGATAATGTCCTGCGCCTCGCGTTCCGCGGAGGCGTGACGCGCCTGGTATTCCGCGAGCAGCTTGGCGGCTTCCTCCTTGAGGCGGCGGGCATCGTCGAGTTCGGCCTTGATGCGGTCGCGGCGATGATCGAGCGCGGTCAGCACGGTGCGATGCACGCCGACATAGGCGAACACGCCCATCAGGATGACGAAGCCAACGGCGACCCAGAATTCCGGCTCGGCAAACATCTGGTCTATCCCTTCAACGACGCAGCGACGGCGTTGTCGACGGCGTTGCCGTCGGGCGTGACGCCGGTAAGGCGCTGCACGATCGCAGCCGCGGCCTCGGCGGCGATGCCGCGGACGTTGCTCATGGCGGTCGCGCGGGTCGCCGCGATGGTCTTTTCCGCGTCCGCAAGCTTGACCGAGAGCTGATCTTCCAGCGTCCTGCGCTGGGCCTCGGACTCAGCGTTCAACTTCTCGCGGGTTTCGGCGCCGATCGCCTGCGCGCGGGACCGTGCCGCCGCAAGCGCGCTCTCATACGCCTTCAGCGCACTGTCGGATTCGTCCTTCAGCTTCTGCGCCGCGGCAAGATCGCCCTCGATCGCGTCCTGCCGTGCATCGATCACGCCGCCGACGCGCGGCAACGCAATTCGCGAGACGATCAGATACAGCGCGACAAACGCGATCAGCAGCGACACCAGCTGCGAAGCGAAGGTGTCTTTCTGGAAAGGCGGAAACGGCGCCTTGTGGCCGCCGTCTGCCGCGGTGTGCGCGGTGTTGCCATGACTTTCAGCCACGGTCATCTCCTGTTCGGCCGGTGAGGATCGATGTGGCGATCCCTGCACCGTCCTTATCGGGTAAACTCAGAGCGCGAACAGCAGCAGCAGCGCAATCAGCAGCGAGAAGATGCCGAGCGCTTCGGTCACCGCGAAGCCGAAAATCAGGTTGCCGAACTGGCCCTGCGCTGCGGACGGATTGCGCACCGCGGCGGCAAGGTAATTGCCGAAGATGATGCCCACTCCGGCGCCCGCGCCACCCATGCCAATGCAGGCAATGCCTGCGCCAATGTATTTTGCGGCAATCGGATCCATGAAACGAACTCCTTCTTGAGGTTGGCTAGAGAGACCGGCATTAGTGGCCGGGATGAAGCGCATCGTTGAGATAGATGCAGGTGAGGATGGCGAACACATAGGCTTGCAGGAAGGCGACCAGCAGCTCCAGCGCGGTCAGCGCGACGACCATGCCGAGCGGCAATACCGCGCCGAAGTAACCGGCGATGCCGAGGCCCGCCAGCAGCGGGATGAAGCTTGCAAACACCTTCAGCGCAATGTGGCCGGCGAGCATATTCGCGAAAAGCCGTACCGAATGCGAAACCGGCTTCAGGAAGAAGGAGATGACTTCGATCGCCACCACCAGCGGCATGATGTAGATCGGAACACCCGAGGGCACGAACAGCTTGAAGAATTTCAAACCGTTCTTGTAGAGGCCGTAAAACAGCACGATGAAGAACACCAGCAGCGCCAGCGATACGGTGACGATGAGGTGGCTTGCAACGGTGAAGGTGTAGGGAATGATCCCGATCAGGTTCGATACCGCGATCAGCATGAAGAGCGAAAACACCAGCGGAAAGAACTTCAAGCCTTCGGTGCCGGCGGTAGAGCGAATCATGTTCGCGACGAACTCGTAGCTGATTTCCGCGACCGACTGGATGCGGCCCGGCACCAGCTGCCGCCCGGCGGAGCCGCCGATCATCAGCAGCGAGATTACCGCCACGGCAAGAAACATGTAGGCCGACGAATTGGTGAACGCGATTTCCTGTCCGCCGATATGACCGATGGTGAAGAGCTTGGTGATCTGGAACTGATGGATGGGATCGGCGGCCATTCGTCTCTCGGTCTGTCGGTTTCGCGCTTCTGACGCGGATGGTGTCGCACGTTCGGTTGCGGTTTCGGATGCCCGCGTCAGAGCCGCCCGGATTGCTTCGCCATCACGCCCGCCGCCCGCATCACATTGATCACGCCGGCGGTAAAGCCAAGCAGCAAGAATACGATGAGGCCCCAGGGCGAAGTCGACAGCAAGCGATCGAAACCCCAGCCGAGAGCCGCTCCGACAAGAACCCCCGCAACCAGTTCGGAGGAAAGACGAAACCCCATGGCCATGGCGGATGCCTTGGCCTGAGCCGCGTCCTGCTCGTTTCCAGAGCGGTCAGTCCCGATCTTTCGGCTGTCCCCAATTTCGGACAACCGGCGATCAAGACTTCCGAGCCTCGCGGAAAGCGCAGCTTCGTCGGGTGACGATGGTTTGCGATTCCCATCTGCGCCGTCGTCCGTGCCGCCCGCCATTTTGTGGACCACCCGAACCAATGCCGCGATCGATGGAAAAACTCGCCCCGTCGCCCTCAAAGCCGCGCGGACCATACTGACCGTGACAGGTCAAGTCAAGATTGTGTCTGAGGCCGCTATAGCATTGATATCGTTTGATTTATGGGGATAAAACTGAACTTGCCGATGATCGGTCGCCGCACTGCAATAGCGGGCTGTCTCCGGATCGATCTTGCGCCGCATTGACGGGTCTGTTGGGATGCCTTGAGCTTGCAAAAAATTCCTCCACCCGGAGCCAGCATGGTGCGTCAGGTCGACTACTATTTTTCGCTTTCGTCTCCGTGGGCCTATATCGGACATGCGTTATTTCGGGAGGTCGTAGCTACTTACGGCCTCAAGGTAAATCACAAGCCTGTATTGCTGATCGACCTGTTTTCCGAGAGCGGAGGGCTGCCGCTGGCCAAGCGCCATCCGGTCAGGCAGCGCTATCGCCTGCTTGAGTTGCAGCGCTGGCGCGAAAAGCGCGGGTTGAATTTTCATCTGAAGCCGAAATATGTGCCGCTCAACGGCCGATTGGCGGATGGTGTAGTCCTCGCGGCCATCGAGGCGGGGCACGACCCCGATGCTTTCCTGCGGCGGGCTTTCGCAGCGGTGTGGGAAGATGAACTCGATCTGGCAGACCCTGAGACGGTGATGAAAATAGCCGATGATTCGGGGCTCCCCGGCAAGGCCTTGGTGGAGCGCTCGCCGTCCGACGACATCAGCGCGATTTATGAAAACAACCGGCAGGAAGCGTTGGCGGTTGATGTGTTCGGTTCGCCCGCATACGTGCTCGACGGCGAAACGTTCTGGGGACAGGACCGGATCGAATTGCTGGCGGACGCGTTGAGATCAGGCCGCGCGCCCTATCGCTCGCAAGTTTGAACGAGCAGTTTGTTGAACCGATGCGGAGTAAGCCATGTTCATGACGGCATCGCTTCTGCAAAAACGGTCCGCAGCTGCCGTATTGATCGCGTGCCTCGGAGGTTTCGGCTCTGCATGGGCGCAGGCGGTGCCGGAACTCGAAAACGGCCGCTACGCGCTGTCGCCGGTCGCCGACGGCGTGATCCGGCTCGACACCCGTACCGGCGCTGTTTCGACCTGCAGCAATTCCGGCGCCGGCTGGGCCTGCTACGCCGTGCCCGACGAGCGCGCCGCGCTGGACGCGGAAATCGGCCGGCTGCAAAGCGACAATGAGAGGCTGAAGGCGCAACTGGCGTCACGCGAGCCGACCGTAACCGGCAAGATCGACGAGCCGTTGCCGAAGACCGATTCGCTCAAACCGGCTACGCCAAAACCGGATCCCGAGCGCAAGATCGAAATTCCGCTGCCGAGCGAGCGCGACATGGACCGCATGATGTCGTTCCTGGAGCAGGCTTGGCGGCGGCTCGTGGAAATGGCCAACCGCATGCAGAAGGATTTTTCCGGAAAGATTTGAGGTGAGTTCATTCAAATCCTTGTCGCGCTCCGCGCCGTCGAGCGTTGCGGCCGGCACCATCGTGTCATCCCTGCTCACGGTGCAGACAGCCGGCGCCGGCTTTGTCGATCTCTCGCGCGAGGTCGCAGAATTCGTGAGCGATGCCTCCGCCAAAGAGGGCGCGGTGACGCTGTTCATCCGCCACACCTCGGCCTCGCTGACCATCCAGGAAAACGCCGATCCGTCGGTGCTCGACGATCTGATGACCGCGCTGGCCCGGCTGGCGCCCGAGGATGCCGGCTGGAGCCACGATACCGAGGGTCGCGACGACATGCCTGCGCATGTCAAGACCATGCTGACCGCGGCCTCGCTGCAGATCCCGGTGCTGAACGGCAAGCTGGCGCTGGGGACATGGCAGGCGATCTATCTGATCGAGCATCGCACGCGCCCTCACCGGCGCGAGATCGTGCTGCAGTTTGCGGGCAGTACGGGATGAAACAAAACCGGCCGCGGATCGCTCCGCGGCCGGTTTGTCGTCTCGGACGAGACGAACTGGCTTACCTGGTAATATCGACGTCCTTGGTTTCCGGCAGGAAGAAGAAGCCGACAACTGCGGTGATCGATGCGAAGATGATCGGATACCAAAGGCCTGCGTAGATATCGCCGGTCGAGGCCACGATCGCGAACGCGGTGGCGGGCAACAGTCCGCCAAACCAGCCGTTGCCGATGTGATAGGGCAGCGACATCGAAGTGTAGCGGATCTTGGTCGGGAACAGCTCAACCAGCATCGCCGCGATCGGCCCGTACACCATGGTGACGAAGATCACCAGGATGAACAGCAGCCCGATGATCGCTGCGACCTGCGGCCGGAAGATGTCGAATGGATTCGACATCTTCACGATCTGGGTGTCTCCGGGTTTCGGATAGCCCGCGGCCTGCACCGCCGCCAGCACCTGCGGATTCGAAGCCGCCGGCGCAGTGTAGGGCACGTCCTTGCCATTGACCACGACCTTCACGCCCGAGCCTGCAGGACCTGAGGTGGTCGAGTACTTGACCGACTGCCCTGCGAGGTAGGCGCGAGCGGTATCGCACGGCGAGGTGAAGACGCGAGTGCCGACCGGGTTGAACAGATCGCCGCAGCCTGCGGGATCGGCCACCACGTCGACCTTGACCGTCTCGATGGCCTTTTCCAACGCCGGGTTGGCATTGGTCGTGATCATCCGGAAGATCGGGAAGAAGGTCAGCGCCGCGATCAGGCAGCCTGCCAGGATGATCGGCTTGCGGCCGACCTTGTCGGAGAGCCAGCCGAACACGATGAAGAAGCCGGTGCCGAGCAATAGCGACCATGCGATCAGCAGGTTGGCGGTGTAGCCGTCGACCTTCAGGATCGATTGCAGGAAGAACAGCGCGTAGAACTGGCCGGTATACCAGACCACGCCCTGGCCCATCACGCCCCCGACCAGCGCGAGAATGACGATCTTGGCATTGCTCCAGTTGGCGAAGGCCTCGGTCAGCGGCGCCTTGGAGCCCTTGCCTTCATCCTTCATCTTCTGGAACACCGGCGATTCATTCAAGCGCAGCCGGATCCAGACCGAGATGGCCAGCAGCACGACCGAGACCAGGAAGGGAATGCGCCAGCCCCAGGCGGCGAAGTCGGCCTCGCCGAGCGCGGTGCGGGTAAACAAGATGACGAGCAGCGACAGGAACAGGCCCAGCGTGGCGGTGGTCTGAATGAACGAGGTGTAGTAGCCGCGCTTGCCCATCGGCGAATGCTCGGCAACATAAGTCGCCGCTCCGCCATATTCGCCGCCTAGCGCCAGACCCTGCGCCAGACGCAGCGCGATCAGGATCACCGGCGCGGCAAAGCCGATCGTCGCCGCGTTCGGCAGCAGGCCTACGATGAAGGTCGACAGACCCATGATCATGATGGTGACGAGGAAGGTGTATTTGCGCCCGACGATATCGCCGACGCGTCCGAACACGATGGCGCCGAACGGGCGCACCAGGAAGCCGGCCGCGAAGGCGAGCAGCGCGAAGATATCGCGCGTCGCGGGCGGATAGGCGCTAAAGAACTGCGCGCCGATGATGCCGGCCAGCGATCCGTAGAGATAGAAGTCGTACCATTCGAAAACCGTGCCGAGCGAGGACGCGAGAATGACGAAACGTTCGTCCTTCGTCATTCCTCCAGACTTGGCCGATGTTGCAGCTATCGTGGACATTGGATCGCTCCCCGCAATGGTTGATGCAAGCCCCGCCCCCATGCGCCGATCTTTCGCCGGTCGGATGTATGGAGCTTCAAATCCAAGGTAACATCGCCGTGAAAGCACTCCCAATAAGACTTTTGGCTCTCTACCCTGTCGTGCACGAAGGCTGGGTCCGTGCTCGGCTTGGTCGATCAGGCCTCGACAGCGTTTACGTTGCAATGCACAATCAGCCGATTAACTGCTTTCTCGCGCGGCGGTAATGGGTGCTTGCAACGCATCGCGCGGCAGGGGACAATTGTCCGGGAAGAACTCGCTTTCGCAGTCCTCCACACAAGGGTCACGGGTTTGCCGCAACCGTATTGCAAGACGTAAATGACCCCCGCCGCCGCCAGCACGCACCTCGTCATTGCCGACGACCACCCGCTATTCCGTGACGCGCTGCGACAGGCGGTCGCGAGCGTCGTGGCTTCCGCAAAAATCGATGACGCCGGCTCGTTTGAAGAACTCACCGCGCTGCTGGAACAGGATTCCGATGTCGATCTGATCCTGCTCGATCTGACCATGCCGGGAATTAACGGGTTTTCCGGGCTGATCTATCTGCGCGCGCAATATCCGGCAATCCCCGTCGTGATCGTGTCGGCCAGCGACGATGTCGGAACAATAAGGCGCTCGCTCGATTTTGGCGCCTCGGGGTTCATTCCCAAGCGTTTCGGAGTCGAGACGTTGCGCGATGCCATCCTTAAGGTCATGGACGGCGACGTCTGGATCCCTCCCGATGTCGATCTGACATCCGCCGCTGATCCGGACATGACGCGGCTACGCGACCGGCTGGTGACGTTGACCCCGCAGCAGGTGCGGGTGCTGATGATGCTGTCGGAAGGCCTGCTCAACAAGCAGATCGCCTATGAACTTGGCGTGTCGGAAGCGACCATCAAGGCGCATGTTTCCGCGATCCTGCAGAAACTCGGCGTCGAGAGCCGTACCCAGGCGGTGATCGCCGCGGCGAAAATCGCTGGGGGGCAATGGCGGCCGGGCGCCTGAGCGTCCCCGAGTGAGCCGATTCCCGGCCCGCCGCGATTATTCCGCCGCCACTTGTTGCTGGGCGCGCCACTGGCCGAGCAACGCCCGTAACGATGCCGGTTTAACCGGCTTGTTGAGCACGGCGATTTTTTCCTGGCGCGCGGCGAGGCGAACATTCGGACTGCGGTCGGCGGTGATCAGGATCGCCGGAATGCTCTCGCCGAAGCGATGCCGGATATCCCGGATCGCGGCGACGCCGTTGCCGCGATCGAGATGATAATCGACCAATAGGCCGGTGACCCGCTCGCCCGCCGCTTCGATCGCGGCGATCGCGGCGATCGCGGCTTCCGGATCGGATACCGCGATGACCTTGGCATCCCATGCCGTCAGCAGCGTTCTCATGCCGTCCAGAATCGCGGGATCGTTTTCGATGCAGACGATCAGCGTGCCGCTCATCGGAGCTTTCGACAGCGGGGTCGCGCTGGTCACCGCCGAGGTGAAGGTGATGGTTTTGGCGACCGGCACCGTCACCGAGAAAAACGAGCCGCCGCTGACATTGGCATCGAGCGCGATGCCATGGTTGAGCACGCGCGCCAGCCGCTCCACGATTGACAGTCCCAATCCGAGCCCGCGCGCGATCCGGGCGCCCTGCTCGAGCCGGTGAAATTCCTTGAAAATTTCACCGCGCTTGAGCAGCGGAACCCCGACGCCGGTATCGTAGATGCAGATCTGCAACGCCGTGCCGCGTCGCCGGCCGCCGATAAGCACGCGGCCCTGCGGCGTGTATTTGATCGCGTTGGAGATCAGGTTCTGCAATAGCCGCCGCAGCAGCAGCCGATCGGATTCCACCGGCAGCGAGCACGGCACGAAAGTCAGCGTCAGCCCCTTGGCGCGCGCTACCGGCGCGAACTCGATCTCCAGCGAGCGCATCAGGTCGCCGACCCGGAAACTGGTGATCGACGGCTTCATGGCGCCGGCGTCGAGCCGCGAGATATCCAGCAGCGCGCCCAGGATCTCCTCGATGGCCTCCAGCGAGTCGTCAATATTTTCGACCAGCCTGGAATCCTCGCCGCCGCTCTGGCGTTCGACCAGGCTCGTCACATAGAGGCGCGCGGCATTCAGCGGCTGCAGGATGTCGTGGCTTGCCGCCGCCAGAAAGCGGGTTTTCGAAATGCTGGCGTCCTCGGCGGCACTTTTGGCCAGCGCCAGTTCGGAATTCAGCCGCGTCAGCTCTTCGGTGCGATCACGCACGCGCTTTTCCAGCGTCGCGTTGGCGCGCTCCAACGCCTCGGCGGCCTCGAAGCTCGGCGTTACATCGGAGAAGGTGATGACCAGTCCCCCACCGGGCATCCGGTTAGTCCGCACCTCGATCACCATATGGCGGTCCGGAAGCCGCTCGAGATAGGGCTCGCCCTCGGTGGTGTAGGCGGTCAGGCGCATGTCCATCAGCGCGTCGCTGTCGCCGAAGCCCGACGGGTTGATCGCGCCCAGGAATTCCAGGATTTCCCGCAGCGGAATTCCGATCTGCACCAGATGCGGCGGCAGGCCTAGAATCTCGCCGAACTGCCGGTTGGAGCAGATCAGTTGCAGGTCCGGATTGAACACCGCGATCCCCTGCCGCACGTGGTTGAGCGCGGTCTGCAGCATCTCGCGGTTGAAATGCAGCGCGGCATGGGAATCGTCCAGCAATTTCAGCGCCGCTCGGGCGGAAACGGTGCGCTTGCGCAGCAGCAGCGACATCACCAGACGCGACGACGCCGCCCCGATCGAGGACGCGATCAGGTGTTCGGCGTGCTGCAGCAATTCGAAGTCGGCCGATGCCGCAGGTTCGAGGCTGACGCGATGGCTGGCGGCGAATGCCTCGAAAGATTCACGTGCGCGCTCGGGGCCGAGATACTGGGCAACGGTAGAGAGAATATCCTGAACGGTCACGGTGGACCGCCAGCGCCGGAACGTCGGCGTCATCGGCGTCAATTCGTTCGGAACGAAAACCTCGGCCTGCAGCCGTTCGATCGAGGAAGGCTGTCGCAGCAGCGACAGCACGATGTAGGTCAGGATGTTGAGCGACAGGCTCCATAGCACGCCATGCATCAGCGGCGGCAGATCGGCGCCGAACAGCGCCTGGGGACGCAACGCTGCAATTCCGAACGGGCCGTGCTGAAGCAGCAACAGGCCGCCGGTGGTCGTATCCATGAAGCTTGGAAGAAACAGCGTGTAGAACCACACCGCAAAGCCGACCAGCATGCCGCCGATGGCGCCGCGCGCGGTCGCGCGGCGCCAGACCAGTCCGCCGAAAAACGCCGGAGCGAACTGTGCGATCGCGGCGAACGATAGCAGGCCGATCGCGGCCAGTTGAGTATTGCCCAGCGCGCGATAGTAGAGATACGCCATCACCATAATGGCGAAAATCGCGAACCGCCGCACCCTGAGCAGGAAGTTGCCGAAGTCCTTGCCGCCGGCGCGCGATTCCGGGTCGCGCTGCAGCACCAGCGGCACCACGATATCGTTGGAAACCATGATCGACAGCGCGACGCATTCCACGATCACCATGGCGGTCGCCGCCGACAGGCCGCCGATGAAGACGCCGACGCTGAGCAGCGCGGAGTTCGCCTCCATCGGCAGCGCCAGCACGTACATGTCGGTATCGACGGCGCCGAACGGAAAGGTCACGAGGCCGGCGAGCGCGATCGGGATCACGAACAGATTGATGGCGACCAGATAAAGCGGAAACAGCCAGCGTGCGCGGCCGACCTCGGCGTCGCTGGAGTTTTCCACCACGCTGACGTGAAACTGCCGCGGCAGCAGCATGATCGCGCAAAACGACAGCAGTACCATGGTCAGGAAATTGCCGATCGAGGGCGTGTAATTGATAACCCGGACGGCTTCGGGAGTTTTCATCGCGCGTTCGATCAGTTCGACCGGGCCGAACATCCAGAACGTGACGAATGCTCCGGCCGCGAGAAAGGCCACCAGCTTGACGATGGATTCGGTGGCGACCGCCAGCATCAGGCCGTGCTGGTGTTCGGTCGCGTCGGTCTGGCGTGTTCCGAACAGCACGGCGAATACCGCCATCGCCAGCGTCACGATCAGCGCGATGTCCCCGATGATGGGAATGCCGGAGAAGGCCTTGTCCTCGGTCAGGATCGTTTCCAGCGACGACGCCAGCGCCTTGAGCTGGAGCGCGATGTAAGGCACCGAGCCGACGATCGCGATGAATGCGACCGTCGCAGCAACCGCCTGGCTCTTGCCGTAACGCGCGCCGATAAAATCCGCGATCGAGATGATGTTCTGCGATTTCGCCAGCTGGATCACCCGCCGCAGCAGCGGCGTGCACAGTCCGATCATCAGGATCGGGCCGACATAGATCGCCAGAAAATCGGTGCTGGTGCGGGTGGCAAATCCGACCGAGCCGAAAAACGTCCAGGAGGTGCAATAGATCGCGAGCGACAGCGGATAGATCAGCGCGCTGGCGCGGCCGCGCGGCAGCAGCGACGGGCGGTCGCCGTAGCTGGCGACGAAAAACAGGAACCCGATGTAGCCGAATGCGGCTGCAATCACGCCCCAGTCGTGCAGCATTAAGTGTGCTCCCTTGCGATTTGCTAGCGTCCGCGCTGCCTGCGGACGAAGCCCTCCGTCCGCCGAGTATAGCCGGGTCGCACCGGCAAAGCATCGCGAGATACGGAATCCTTTCAGGATTCCGGGGCGTTAACGGGCGCTATTCGGCTGCCATGGATCTTGCGCGCAGCGGCAGGTCGAGCCGTTCCCATACCTGCAGCAGGGCTTCTGCCAACTGATCGATCAACCCGTCCTCATGATAGGGCGAGGGGGTAATCCTCAAGCGCTCGGTGCCCTTGGCAACCGTCGGGTAGTTGATCGGTTGAATGTAGATATTGTGCTGTTCCAGCAGCATGTCGCTGGCCTGTTTGCACAGCTCGGGATCGCCGACGAAAACCGGGACGATATGCGTGTCGCTGGACATCACCGGCAGCCCGGCCGCGGTGAGGATCGCCTTGACGCGCGCGGCACGGTCCTGGTGACGCTCGCGCTCCCAGTTCGAGGTTTTGAGGTGCCGGATCGCGGCGGTCGCCGCCGAACAGATCGCGGGCGGCAGCGCGGTGGTGAAAATGAAACCTGGCGCATAGGAACGCACGGCATCGATGATATCCGCGCTTGCAGCGATATAGCCGCCGAGGCAGCCGAATGCCTTTGCCAGCGTGCCTTCCAGAATATCGATGCGATGCATCACGCCGTCGCGCTCCGCGATACCGCCGCCGCGCGGGCCATACATGCCGACGGCGTGGACTTCATCGACATAGGTCATGGCGCCGTAACGTTCGGCGAGATCGCAGATCTCCGCCAGCGGCGCGATGTCGCCGTCCATCGAATACAGGCTCTCGCAGGCGATCAGTTTTGGCCGGTCGGGGCCAGCGGCGCGCAGCAATTCTTCGAGATGGGCCATATCGCCGTGGCGAAACACCTGCCGCTCGCAGCCCGATTGCCGGATGCCCTCGATCATCGAGTTGTGGTTGAGCGCGTCGGACAGGATCAGACAATTGGGAATGAGCTTGCCGATAGTGGCGATGCCGGTCTGGTTGGAGACATATCCTGACGTGAACAGCAGCGATGCTTCCTTGCCGTGCAGATCGGCCAGCTCCTGCTCAAGCTGGACCAGCGGGTGATGGGTGCCCGCGATATTGCGGGTGCCGCCCGCGCCGGTGCCGACCCGGGTCGCGGTTTCGACCATGGCGCCGACCACCTTCGGATGCTGTCCCATTCCGAGGTAATCATTGGAGCACCAGATCACGACGTTGCGGGGTCCCTTCGGCGAATGCCAGACCGCGTGCGGAAACCTTCCTGCGATCCGCTCCAGATCGGCGAACACGCGATAGCGCCGCTCGTCATGCAGGCGGCCGAGGGCGGTTCTGAAGAACTGACTGTAATCCATCGCGAAAACCCGAAACTGGACCCGAATTGAGAAGAGCGTCCGGCTCTTTTTAGAGGGTTTCCAGGTTTGATGTCGAGCTACAATTCGTCAAAGCGGCCACCCAAATGCCCTCAATATCCCGAAATCACCCGATTCAAGTCGTCCTGAAGCGCAACACGCCGTCGGCTTCCTCGCAGGTCAGGCGCCCTTCCACCAGCATGTAGTTGACATGGGCGATCAGTTCGCCGGAAGCAAAGCCCATCTGGTGCACGTCGAGTGGATACTTATGGAACACGACGGGCACCAGCTCCCTTGACGTCTTCGGGTTGTCCCGGCAGGCATTGGCGATCAGCCGGCAGCGCTCCTCGTGATGATCCGCCAACTGCTTGATGCGGGTCTTCAAGCCGTAAAACGGCACGCCATGACCGGGCAGCACCAGCACGTCATAGGGCAGTGTCGTGGTAAGGCTTGCCAGCGATGCCAGATACTCGCCGAGCGAATTCTGGTCGGGTTCGACCGCCCAGACGCTGACATTGGGCGATATCTTGCTCAAGACCTGATCGGCCGACAGGAACAGCTTGTCGGCGGCGCAGTATAGCATCACTTGGTCGAGGGCGTGGCCGCCGCCGGTGATGACCTTGAAGCGCCTTGTCCCGATCGAAATTTCATCGCCGTGCGAAATACGGCGATACGACGCCGGCAGCACCGACACCCGTTTCAGATAATCCTGGCCGCGGCCGAGCAGCTTGTCGGTCAGGTTCTCGTCCATGCCATGACGGCGGAAAAACAGGCGCTGCGCGTTTCTGCGTTCCTCGGTGCCGCGGTTCTGGTGATACACCGATTGCAGATATTCCACCTGCGACATGACAAGCGGACAACCGAAGCGCTCGACGATCCAGCCCGCAAGACCGACATGATCGGGGTGGGAATGGGTCACGATCAGCCGTGTGATCCTCACATGCTTGAGGGGCCCTTCGAACAGCGTCGTCCACGCGGCGATCGACTCCTCGTTGCCGAATCCGGAATCGACCATGGTCCAGCCGTCGCCGTCGGCCAGCAGGTAGATGTTCACATGGTTGAGGCGGAACGGCAGCTTTAGCCGCACCCACAGCACACCCGGCATGACTTCGACGACCTGATCCGGCCCGGGATGGCTTTCCCAGGGATAGCGCAGGGCCTCGACCGAGGATTGGATGGGTTCAGCTTTTGAGTGCATGGTTCCGGCTTAGCCGGACAAGCGGCGAGGCGCCAGCCCAAATTCTGCCGGAGCCGCATGACGCCGGCACGGATGCTGCAGGTCAGGCGGCCCGGATATTGGCGAGGAAGGCATGGATTTCGTCGCGCAGGGTATCGGCCTCGCGGCGGAGGGCACCGGATGCGTCGAGCACCTCGCTGACCGCCGACCCGGCCTCCGCAGAAGCCGCGCTGACCCCGACGATGTTGCTGGATAGCTCGCTAGTGCCGCCGGCGGCGCTGGCGCGTCGAAGACGGGCGCCTTGCGGCGCTGCGCTGCGTCCGGGGTGCGTATCCTCAGTATCTCGCGACCACCGGGCCGCCCGGATTGAAGCGGTAGTTCAGGCCCGCCTTCAATGTGTGTTCATCGACGCGAAACGCGCCGAAGGGCACGAAGGCAATCGGTGCAATAAAAGCGCTGCGGCCGAAGTCGTAATACTGATATTCGAGCTTGGCCGAAAAATTTTGCGCGAATAGGTATTCCACGCCGGCGCCCAGGGTGTAACCGTCGCGGCGATTATGATCGAACGCGAACGCGATCGGAGCGCCAGCGAACGTCAGCGTCTCTCGGTTATCGGAATAGGCGTAGCCGCCCTTGGCGTATAGCAGCGCCGGACCCCAGGCGACGCCAACGCGGCCCGTCACCGAGCCCAGCGCACGCCGGTCGTTGGTGTAAACGAAACCGCCGGGAAAGATGATGCCGTTGTTGGCGGCGCCGAGCCAGCTGTACTGGCCTTCGACGCCGACCACAAAATTGCCGCCGAACTGGTAGTCGGCGCCGGCCTGCACGCCGCCGAGCAGCCGGCCGCTCTGATTGTTGTTGGTGACGATGCCGTTGAGCGCCTCGTTGCTGCTGATGCCGCCGCCGACATGGCCTCCGATGTAAAAGCCGGTCCAGTTGTAGATCGGCGCGACATAGGCGGGGGCCTGGCCGTAGGGCCGGGCACCGAGGTCGGCCGCGAGTGCCGGCGCAGCCGCGCCGAGGGCGAGGGAGATGACCGCCGCGGACAGCAATTTCATTTGGGATCTCCGTGAAGATGAGCAACCGTTCGTCGCCCACGCAGCTGCGAACTGAGCAGCATTTGAATAAAATGCCGTTCATCATCAGATCCGAACCATTGCGCGGAGCGGCAACAATAGAGCGTGCTTAATGAAATCCTAATCCGGACTTTCTTGTTGCCGCGGTGACGAAACGAAAAAGGCCGGCGCGAGGCCGGCCTTTCCGTAACTTCGCAAGTGCGTTCGGACGATCAGTACTTCGCAACCACCGGACCACCGCCGAAGTTGAAGCGGTAGTTGAGGCCGGCCTTCACGGTGTGTTCGTCATTACGGAACGAGCCGAACGGTGCCAGCACCGCCGGCGTCACGAACGCGCTGCGGCCGAAGTCGTAGTACTGATACTCGATCTTGCCCGACCAGTTCGGGGCGAACATGTATTCCAGACCGCCGCCGACCGTATAGCCGTCCTTGTGGCCGCGGTCGAAGCTGAATGCGACCGGCGCGCCGGCGAAGGTCAGGGTGTCGCGGACGTCTGCAAACGCATAGCCGCCCTTGACGTAGAGCAGCGCCGGACCCCAAGTGTAGCCGACCCGGCCGGTCACCGAACCGATGCCACGCTGGTTCTGGGAGTATACGAAACCCGCGCCCGCGCCGGTGAATGCGACGGCGTTGTTGTTGTTGCCGAGCCAGCTGTACTGGCCTTCGACACCGAGCACCCAGTTCGGGGCGAACTGATAGTCGGCGCCGCCCTGCACGCCGCCGAGGAAACGGCCGTCATTGCCGTTGTTGGCGAGGCCGGCGAAGCTGTTGTCGCCGGCGAAAGCGCCTCCGACGTGACCGCCGATGTAGAAGCCGGTCCAGTTGTAGATCGGCGCCGCATAAGCGGGGGCCTTGGTGTAAGTGCGGGCGCCGAGATCGGCTGCAAGTGCTGGCACGGTCGCGCCGAGAGCGACGAGGGCCACAGTAGCGAGCAGAAACTTCTTCATCAGGTTTGTTCTCCAGAGCGTCATTTGATTTCAGATGCGCCGGTGTCCGGCGGCGTCTATGGCGGGGAGTTAGAACGCTTTGGCGTAAAATACTGTCACCGATAGGTCACAGCGACAGAGTTCCCCTTGATTCAAATAACATCGATTTTTACGTGCTTAATTAAGCCTTAATGAATTCTAAATGAGGCCTTAATTTTTCTCGAGCGCACCAGACGCTGCAACAAAGTTTATCGAATCTGGTCGCGCTCGAACGATTCTTTCGTGACTGAACCGTCGCCGTGATCTTCAATGATATGAAGTTGCTTGCCAGCTTCGCCAATCTCGAACAGGACCTTGTCGTCTTTCGGATCGTCGCGCCAACGGCCGGGCTCGGAAGCCCAGATCACGCGATTGCCTGCAATCTTGCACCGATAGTCCCAAACGAAATTGTCGATCGGCCGGACGTAGCTCAAGAACAGGACATCGCTTGCCACCCTGGTCACACGGATCATCTTCGGATCGCGACCCATGATCGATGCAATAGCGGTCCGGCAAATCGCTTCGGGCTCGAAGGAAGGTGCAGCGTCCGCCAGCGCAAGCACGGGGCATCCGGACAGCACCGCAACTGTCGCCATCCCAAAAGCAAAGGACCTTGCGTGTGCCCCGGTCATCTCACGCCGCTCCGTGCTTCCGCCCGCCAGTCTGGTCTTTACGAAAGCGCCGGATCGTCGGAGAGAACTGGTGCTGCCAGACAGGATTGAACTGTCGACCTCTCCATTACCAATGGAGTGCTCTACCACTGAGCTACGGCAGCATGCGCCGGACGCGTAAATCGGCCGAAAAAGCCTTCGCTGGGCGGGGCCGATCCTTGCCACAAGGCCCAAGCGCGTGCAAGCGCGGACGTGACCGGCAGGGGGCCTGAAGCATCAGTTCGGGGCCGCTGCGGCCGCTTTGAGCCGCATCAATTCCGGTCCGATCCGGTTCCCGATTTCGTCGGCCAGCGCCTGCAACGCCTTGATCGGCCTAACCATCACCTCGAATTCGATCATTTGGCCTGATTCATTGAACTTGATAAGGTCGATGCCCTTGAGCTGCCATTTCCCGATATTGGCGGAAAATTCCAGCGCGGCGTCATGCGAGCCGGCGACGAATTCGCGGTGATAGCGGAAATTCTCGAAAATCTGCACCACGGTACTCAGCACCAGAACCGCGGCAGTGCGGCCGGGAATCGGCGATTGCACGATGGGAGAGCGAAACGCGATATTTTCTGATAGCAGCGGGGCCAGCAGGTCCCGGTTGCCGGTGCTGACGAATTCATGCCAGCCGGTGAGGGTCTGTTGCGGTAGTGGCGCCAATGCGTGGACTTCGCCCATGAGTGCCTCCCGATAGACGATGATGGCTACGATGAACGATGAATTGGACAAACGCGAGGCCGAGGCCAAGAATCCAAAGCAGGATCCGGGAAAGGAGCGCCAAGACCGGCTGAAACGGGCCTTGCGCGAAAATCTCAAGCGGCGAAAATCGCAGGCCAGGGGGCGCAGCGGGGGGACGATCGCACCTTCCGGGCGCGACGATCCGTCCCCACATCAGCCCGGCGGAAAAGCCAAGTAAACTTCAGCTGAAAGCAGAAATGGGCGTAGATCCCGCCACCGGAATCAAGACCGAGGTCAAGGCTGCCGCGTCCGCGATGTTTCCGCGTCATGAGCAGACTTTTCCGGCGCTGACGGCGCCGGAAATCGCGCGCATGCGCCGGTTCGGCGAGGTGCGCACCTACCAGCACGGCGAAGCGCTGTTCGAAACCGGCAAGCCCGGGCCCGGCATGTTCGTGATCCTGTCCGGCCACGTCGCCATCACGCAGCGCGACGGCCTCGGTCATATCAGCCCGGTGATCGAGCAGGGACCGGGACAATTTCTGGCCGAGATCGGCCAGTTGTCCGGCCGCGCGGCGCTGGTCGATGGCATCGCGGAGGGCGAGGTCGAGACGCTGCTGGTGCCGCCGGAGCGGTTGCGTGCGCTATTGGTCGCGGAAGCCGAACTCGGCGAGCGCATCATGCGCGCGCTGATCCTGCGCCGGGTCAGCCTGATCCAGGGCGGCGTCGGCGGCCCCGTGCTGATCGGCCCGCCGGATTCCGCAGGCGTCATCCGCCTGCAGGGCTTTCTTACCCGCAACGGCTATCCGCATCATCTGCTCGATCCGGCTGTCGACCGCGACGCGGCTGAACTGATCGCGCGCTATTCGCCGTCTTCCGACGACTGGCCGCTGGTGGCTGCGCCCGACGGTACCGTGCTGCGAAACCCGAGCGAATCGCAGCTGGCGCGCGCCATGGGCATGGTCCGCCCCATCGCCAGGGACAAGATCTACGATGTCGCCATCGTCGGCAGCGGTCCGGCCGGACTGTCCACCGCGGTCTACGCCGCTTCGGAAGGCCTTTCGGTCGCGGCCTGCGATGCGCGCGCCTTCGGCGGCCAGGCGGGAGCCAGCGCTAGAATCGAAAATTACCTCGGCTTTCCCACCGGCATCTCGGGGCTGGCGCTGACCGGGCGGGCCTACAACCAGGCGCAGAAATTCGGCGCCGAGATGATGATCCCGACGGAGGTCAAGTCGCTGGATTGTTCGCGCCAGGACGGCGCGTTCGGACTGACGCTGGACGATGGAGAAGTGCTGCGCGCAAAATCCGTGGTGGTCGCGAGCGGGGCGCGCTATCGCCGGCCGGCGATCGACAATCTCGAAAAGTTCGAAGGTCGCGGGGTCTGGTACTGGGCCTCGCCGATCGAGGCGCGGCTGTGCACCGAGCAAGAGATCGTGCTGGTCGGCGGCGGCAATTCCGCAGGCCAGGCGGCGGTGTTTTTGGCGGGTCACGCCCGCATTGTGCACATGGTGATCCGCGGCGGCGGGCTTGGCGCCAGCATGTCGCGCTATCTGATCGAGCGCATCGAGGCGACGCAAAATATCGAGCTGGTTTTCAACACCGAAGTGATCGGCCTGGAAGCCGGCGAGGATGGTTCGCTGGCGCGGGTGCGCCTGCGCAGCCGGCTGTCGCCGGAGGAAAGCACCATGGAGATCCGCAACCTGTTTCTGTTCGTTGGCGCCGATCCCGCCACCCTCTGGCTCGAGGGCTGCGGCGTGATGGTCGACCGCGGAGGCTTTGTGGTAACCGGCGCGTGGGAAGGGCGGCAGGCGTCGGCGCTGGAAACCTCGATCCCCGGCGTGTTCGCCGTCGGCGACGTGCGCTCCGGATCGGTCAAGCGGGTCGGGGGCGCGATCGGCGAGGGCGCGCAGGTGGTGGCAGCCTTGCACGGTTTTCTCGGCGACACCGCAAGGCCGGCGCTCTAGCTGGAGAAGACGATGGCAAAGGGTTGCGCCCATCTCAGTGGCATCCGCGATGTCATCCCGAGCGCGCTCGGCTGCGAGGAGTGTCTGCGGAGCGGCAGCGTCTGGCTGCATTTGCGCATCTGCCGCAGCTGCGGCCATGTCGGCTGCTGCGACGATTCCCCCAACAAGCACGCGACCAAACATTTTCATGCCACCGGTCATCCCATCATCGAAGGCTACGACCCGCCGGAAGGATGGGGCTGGTGCTATGTCGACGAAGTCGTATTCGATCTGTCAAAGCGCAAGACGCCGCATAACGGCCCGATCCCGCGCTATTACTGAAGCTGGATTCGCGTCCGACGGCCTCAACGCGGAATATATTCCGATAAGCATACGCAGGTAGCGTTTCTTTCGGGATGCGCGCAAATTAAACAAATGTGCCCGAGATCGAGGCAGCTCGCGCAACACTGTGAATAGCTATTGCCGGGACGGCGGCGTAGCATCCCCGCGTTCTGAACGGGGGAGAGCATCATGATTTTAGGGTTGAGCCTTTCGACGTTTGTACTCCTGCACGTGATCATCAGCCTGGTCGCAATCGCCGCCGGCTTCGTGGTTATTTTCGGAATGTTGGGCTCCAACCGGATGCGAGGCTGGACCGCGACCTTCCTGCTGCTTACGGCCTTGACCAGCGCCACCGGTTTTCTGATTCCGCCTCTGGTCTCCGAAAAGCTGCTGCCCTCGCACATCATCGGCGCGCTCTCGCTGCTGCTGCTGGCAGTTGCGTGTTTTGCGCTCTACCGGCAAAAACTTTCCGGCGCGTGGCGCTGGGTCTACGTGCTGACGGCGCTGCTGGCGCAGTATCTCAACGTGTTCGTGCTGGCGATCCAGAGCTTCCTGAAAGTGCCGGCGCTGCATGCGCTGGCGCCGAGCGTGCCGCCGAGCGAGCCGCCATTCGCCGTCGTGCAGGGGATCGTGCTGGTGCTCTTCATCATCTTCATCATCGGCGCCATCAGGCGATTTCGGCCGCCCGCAGTGATGCAGTTCTGATCAAACCTCGTCATTCCGGGGCGGGTCTCCTCGGCGCGAACCGGGAAATCCACGGGCCTGATGATGTGTCTGGATCCCGGGTCCACGCCATGACGCGGAATGACGGGATTCACCGTTCTACTCACCTTCATCGGGGGAAAGAATGAAGGTCATTCTGTTCGGCGCCACCGGAATGGTCGGCCAGGGCGTGCTGCGCGAATGCCTGCTGGACGCCGGCGTGGAGCGCGTGCTGGCGGTCGGACGCAGCCCGACCGGGCAGGCGCATGCGAAGCTGCGCGAAGTGATGCACGATAATTTTTTCGATTTCTCTGCGCTCGAATCTCAGCTCACCGGATACGACGCCTGCTTCTTCTGCCTTGGTGTCTCGTCAATCGGCATGGACGAGGAACGCTACCGGCATCTGACCTACGACATCACCATGGCGGCGGCGAGGACGCTGGCAAAACTCAATCCCGGCATGGTCTTCATCTACGTCAGCGGGCGACGTACCGACTCGACCGAGCGGGGCGGCATGATGTGGGCGCGGGTCAAGGGCAAGACCGAGAACGACCTGCTCAAGCTGCCGTTCAAGGCCGCCTACATGTTCCGCCCCGCCGGCATCCAGCCGCTGCACGGCATCAAGTCGAGGACGGCGTGGGTGCAGGCGGCCTATTCCGTGACGGCGCCGTTGCTGACGCTACTGAACAAGCTTGCGCCCGCCTATATGACCACGACGGAGCAAGTCGGCCGCGCCATGATCAAGGTCGCGCGCGAGGGGTATCCAAAGCCGGTGCTCGAGAGCGAGGATATCAACGGGGTCGCTCGCTCCGGCTTCTAGCCATGGAAGAGATTGAAAAATAATCAGGCTAGGCCTTAGATTGTGCCACGACCCGCGACAAAGGGGGCAACCATGCTTCGGTTGGCTATTCTCGTACTGGCAATGGCAGTTGTAATTCAGGATGCAAGCGCTAACGGAAGGCGTCCCAAGGGACCGCCCGTGGAAATTACCGGTTGCATCAGTCGCGGCGTGGAAGGCTGCATATCGATCAGCCCGTTCTTGGGGCGCGGATATGACGTTTCGAGCATCAATCCCCTTCCGGCAAGGCGGGAAATTACCTTGAACGGGACGATCAAAACCGGCGCCGTAGGGCGCTGCATGGGACCGCCGGTCCTGGAGAATATCAGTTGGCGCTACACTGGTGGAAGCTGCTCGCCCTTCCCCTGAAGCGGCCGCAGCGCATGGGCGCAGCGATATACCGGCTGTCGGTACCCCGCCAATCGCTATACTCGTGCGAGTTACCGGATGATCGTGGGGCCAATTATGCCGACCGACCCGTAAAGCGAAACGGCCCCGGTTAGGGGGCCGCTTGGGGTTAATCCCAATCGCGGTGACGGCGTTGTTTGATGATTACCGTGCGATCGCGGCGGTCTCTATACCAGCCGCGATGGAGGCCACGGTCGTGCTCACGGAACTCGGCCCGTGCACCGCGAAAGTCATCACGATCGCGGAACCCGACCCGATCGCGGTCGCCGCCGATGCGGACGCCGACGCCGAAATCTTCAGCGCTGGCCATGGTAGGTGCCGCAACGGCAATCGTCGCCAGGGCTGCAAGGGCAAGACTAAATTTTCTCATGTTCCATCCTTTCTCGTAGCTGCCCAAGAGAAAACGGTCGAACCGAACGCTTGTTCCTTGCAAGCAGAGTCCGTGGGGCGGAATAGCGAGAGCGTATTCCGCCGGATCGATGCACCGAAGGGTGGATTACGTACGCCAATCCGCCCTACCTGCTGCGATAACGCTTCGTTAGGAGTTGGGTTTATCATGCAATTGATTCGGGTCCTTGCGACAACGAACCGTCGGTCGATTTCAATTGCAAAGGACGTCACCAATGGGGCGGGTTCGACCTCGTTTCAAAAGTCAGGAACAGATCAGAACCAGGCGCTCTCCCGCCGATCTGTACGACGCCGCGCTGCGCCACTTCTTGTCCAAACGGCATGGACCGGCCGAAGACGGCTGCCGGCAGGCATTGAAGCTCGATCCGAAGCACGCGGACTCGCTGCATCTTCTTGGCCTGGTGCACTGGCAGACCCACAGGCTGGATTTGGCGGTCGATCTGATCGCCTCGGCAATTCGATGCAATCCGAGCAACCACGAATATTTCCTAAATCTCGGCGAGTTGCTTCGAACCCAGAACAAGCTGGATGAGGCCAGGAAAAGCTTCGACATCGCAATCAAGCTGGCTCCAGACCGGGCCGCGTGCTGGGTCAAACTGGGCAACCTGCTGCGAATACAGCATCGAACCGATGAAGCGCTACTCACCTATGAGCATGCCTGTACGCTCGATCCCCACCATGCGGAGGCATCGGCGCTGAGCGCCGGCGTGTTGCTTGAACTCGGCTGTTATCAGGAGGCGCTCGCCAGGTGCGACCTTTCGCTGGCCATTGCCCCGGATCAGGCTGAAGCGCTCTGTGTCAAAGGCGATTGCCTGCACAATCTCGGCAGGACCGCGGAGGCCGCCGCCAGCTATCGGCGGGCGTCCGAGCTGGAGCCGGACCGTGTGCCGGTCTGGCGGTTGCTTGGAAAACTGCTTGAGCAACTGGGCGATCGCGACGGCGCGATTCTGGCGCTGCGCCGGGCGCGTGAATTGGATCCTTCCGATCGGTTCGGTGCGGGGGTCGAACTGATGCGGCTCGGCGCCGACGAAGTGGCTGAAATGCCGGCCGCCTATGTGCGTATGCTGTTCGATCAGTATGCATCTACGTTCGACACCGCTCTGGTGGACAGTCTTGGATATCGCGGACCCCAGGTGCTGTTGGAGGCGGTGCGGTCCGCTTGCCTCGCCCATCAGAAGCCGGCGCATTTCAGCCACGCGATCGATCTCGGTTGCGGTACGGGCCTGGCGGCGGCCGGCTTTGCCGAGATGGTCGATCGATTCACCGGCATCGACCTTTCGCCGGCCATGATCGAAAAGGCCCGCGCCACGGGTCTTTACGCCGAGCTTGAAGTGATCGATATGCTGGAGGGTCTGCGGTCGATGCCGGACTGCAGTGCGGACCTCGTTCTCTCCGCCGACGCGATGGTCTATGTCGCCGATCTCGTATCAATTCTGAAGCAAGCGCGCCGTGTTCTTACCTCCGGCGGCCTTCTGGCTTTCACCCTGGAAAGGCACGACGGCGACGGTTTTATCATGGGCGAGGGCAGGCGCTACGCGCATGGCGCCTGTTATGTGCGCGCGTCGATCGCGGCCGCCGGTCTTGTGGTGTTGCAGCTTGAACAGCAATCGATCCGCACCGAGCGAGGTGTGCCCGTGCCAGGCTTTGGAATCATTGCGGCGAAGCCGTGAGTTGAAGCTCCTAATCCGCCCCTGCGGACGGAAAATTCGGCCCCAACCCATCAATTCGCCGTAAATCTCACCGCTTTTGCCATCACGGGCGCCGCGCCCTATACTTCGTGCATAGCATAGAGGAATTGCCATGGATCGCATTCGCATCGTCGGCGGTAGCCCGCTCAATGGCACCATTCCGATCTCGGGCGCGAAGAACGCGGCGCTGCCCTTGATGATCGCGGGGCTGCTGACCGAAGAGACGCTGATCCTCGACAACGTGCCGCGGCTTGCCGACGTGGCGCAGTTGCAGCGCATTCTCGGCAACCACGGCGTCGATATCCTGTCGGCGGGCAAGCGCCCGGGCGACCATGAATATCAGGGCCAGACCCTGCATATTTCGGCGGCCAATATCATCGATACCACCGCTCCCTACGAACTGGTCTCGAAAATGCGCGCGAGTTTCTGGGTGATCGCGCCGCTGCTGGCGCGCATGCACGAGGCGAAAGTGTCGCTGCCCGGCGGCTGCGCCATCGGCACCCGCCCGGTCGACCTGTTGATCATGGCGCTGGAGAAACTCGGCGCCGAACTCACCATCGACGGCGGCTATGTGATCGCGAAAGCGCCCGGCGGGCTGCATGGCGCCGCGATCGAATTTCCCAAGGTAACCGTGAGCGGCACCCATGTCGCGCTGATGGCGGCGACGCTTGCGAAGGGCACGACCGTCATCAGCAACGCCGCCTGCGAGCCGGAAATTCTCGACGTCGCCGACTGCCTGAACAAGATGGGCGCGCGCATCTCCGGCGCCGGCACCAAGCGGATCGTCATCGAAGGTGTCAGCAAGCTCGGCGGCACCCGGCATACCGTGCTGCCGGACCGGATCGAAACCGGCACCTATGCCATGGCGGTGGCGATGACTGGTGGCGAGGTGCAACTCGCGGGCGCGCGGCCCGAATTGCTGCAATCGGCGCTCGATATCCTGACGCAAGCGGGCGCCACCATCACCGTCAACAACGAAGGCATCCGCGTCGCCCGCAACGGCGCCGGCATCAATCCGGTTGAGGTGTCGACGGCCCCGTTCCCCGGCTTTCCCACCGATCTGCAGGCGCAGCTGATGGCGCTGATGGCCTGCGCCAAGGGTTCTTCGCATATCACCGAGACCATTTTCGAAAATCGCTTCATGCATGTGCAGGAGCTGGCGCGGTTCGGCGCCCGGATTTCGCTCGACGGCGAAACCGCCATTATCGACGGCATCGCGAAACTGCGCGGCGCGCCGGTGATGGCGACCGATCTGCGCGCCTCGGTATCGCTGGTGATCGCCGGTCTCGCCGCCGAAGGCGAAACCATGGTCAACCGCATCTATCATCTCGACCGCGGTTTCGAGCGGCTCGAGGAGAAGCTGTCGGCCTGCGGCGCCACCATCGAGCGCATCAGCGGATAGGTGCTGGCGTGACAGCTCGCCCCAGGCTGATTGCTCTCGACACCGAGGACCTCGCGGTGATTTCCGCGCATGTGCAGGACGCGCGGGTGCTGACCGGCGATATCATCTGGCGCCAGACCGAGAAGCGGCTGGTGGTCGGCATGAACCGGCTGGACTGGGAACAGACGCTTGACGGCGAGACCGAGCCGGGCCGGCTGATCGCGGCGTTGCGGTTCGATCGGGTGCTGTCCTGCAAGTCGCGCAACATCGATCTCAGCGCCCCGGACACCGCGCTGGAACTGCTCGGCATCGAATTTCATCCCGGCGAGGCGCCCGGCGGCAGCGCGGTGCTGATCTTCAGCCATGGCGGGGCGTTGCGGCTCGACGTCGAATGCCTCGAATGCGAGCTGGCCGACCTCGGCCCCGACGATCTCGGCAGCAGCGATGCCGGCGAAAGCGCCGAGCCGTCGGGACTGGAGGCGTGAGCGGCAAACCTTTCCCCGCAGCGGGGAGAGGTAAGGAGGGTTGACGGCGATTTGGCGCCGCGCCATTGAGAAAGCCGCCATGCCCGTTCGCCTCGACAGCCGCAGCGCCGATTTCACCGGGCGTTTCAACGCATTTCTCGCGATGAAGCGCGAGGTCGCGGCCGACATCGAGGCCGCGACCCGCGCCATTATCGAGGACGTGGCCGCGCGCGGCGACGCGGCGCTGATCGAGGCGACGCGAAAGTTCGACCGGCTGGCGCTGGAGGCCGGGACTTTGCGGATTACGCCGGCGGAAATCGACGCGGCCGTGAAAGCCTGCGACGCCAAAACCCTGGAAGCGCTGAGCTTCGCGCGCGACCGAATCGAGATGTTTCACCGCCGGCAGTTGCCGAAAGACGAACGCTTCACCGATGCGCTGGGCGTCGAGCTTGGCTGGCGCTGGAGCGCCGTCGAGGCGGTCGGACTCTACGTTCCCGGCGGCACCGCGGCCTATCCGTCGTCAGTCTTGATGAACGCGGTGCCGGCCAAGGTTGCGGGCGTCGCGCGCGTGGTGACGGTGGTGCCGTCGCCGGATGGCAAACTCAATCCGCTGGTGCTGGCCGCGGCGCATCTTGGCGGCGTCTCGGAAATCTATCGCGTCGGCGGCGCGCAGGCGATCGCGGCGCTGGCCTATGGCACCGCGACTATTGCGCCAGTGGCGAAAATCGTCGGCCCCGGCAATGCCTATGTCGCCGCGGCAAAACGGCTGGTGTTCGGCAAGGTCGGCATCGACATGATCGCGGGGCCCTCGGAGGTGCTGGTCATCGCCGACCGCTCGGCGAATGCCGGCTGGATCGCCGCCGATCTGCTGGCGCAGGCAGAGCACGACGCCAACGCGCAGTCGATCCTGATCACCGACGACGAGACGCTTGCCGGCGACGTCGCGCGCGCCGTGCAAACGCAGCTCACCACGCTGCCACGCGCGGAAATCGCTGGAGCCTCGTGGGAGGAATTCGGCGCGATCATCCTGGTCGACAATCTCGACACGGCGGTGCGGCTTGCAGATTCCATCGCCGCCGAGCATCTGGAAATCATGACCGCGGATCCGGAAAACCTTTCCGCGCGCATCCGCAATGCCGGCGCGATCTTTTTGGGCGCACATACACCAGAGGCGATCGGCGATTACGTCGGCGGCTCCAACCATGTGCTGCCGACGGCGCGCTCGGCGCGGTTCTCCTCCGGCCTTGGCGTGCTTGACTTCATGAAGCGGACGTCGATCCTGAAATGCGGGCCGGAGCAGTTGCGGGCCTTGGGACCGGCGGCAATGACGCTCGGCCACGCCGAAGGGCTTGCAGCGCATGCGCGTTCGGTCGGGCTGCGGCTTAATCTGCCATGACCAAGCAGCCGCCAGAGGACAACCCCAAAAGCTGCATCGTCGCGGTGACCCTCGATGAGGAATCGATCGGGCGTTCCGGACCCGACATCGAGCATGAGCGCGCGGTCGCGATCTACGACCTGATCGAGAAAAACCTGTTCGCGCCCGATGGCGACGAGGAGGGACCCTTCACGCTGCACATCGCGATCACCGGCAACCGGCTGATGTTCGATATAAGACGCGAGGACGGCACGCCGGTGGTGGCGCATCTGTTGTCGCTGACGCCGTTCCGGCGGATCGTGAAAGACTATTTCATGATCTGCGACAGCTATTATCAGGCGATCCGCACCGCGACGCCGGACCGGATCGAGGCCATCGACATGGGCCGCCGCGGCATCCATGACGAAGGCTCGCGCACGCTGCAGGAACGGCTGAAGGGCAAGGTACGGGTCGATTTTGAAACCGCGCGACGGCTGTTCACGCTGATCTCCGTCCTGCACTGGAAGGGGTAGCGCATGATGGGTTGGAAGCGATGGCCTTTCCTTACCTCTCCCCGCAGGGGAGAGGTCGAAGCCGGAGCCAACGGATCGGCGCGAAGCGCCGCCCGACGACAGGCTCCGCGCAGGCTTCGGGTGAGGGGCCTCTCCACGCGCACGGACTCGCGGATAGGTCCCTCAACAGGATCGCATCTTGCGCTGCGATCCGGCCTCTCCCCTCCGGGGAGAGGTGAAAAGAAGCCATAGCGCGTGGCGACGCCGCCGCGCGCGCGTACCCCGCAGGCCGTATTGTTCGCGTGCGGCCAGAACAGCGTGCGCTCGCCGATGGCCGAAAGCCTGCTGCAGCAGATGTTTCCCAAGGCGCTGTATGTGAAATCCGCCGGCGTCAAGAAGGGCGAGGTCGATCCGTTCGCGGTCGCCGTGATGGCCGAACTCGGTCAGGATATTTCCAAGCACAAGCCGAAGACATTCGAGGACCTTGACGACTGGGAAGGTCTCAACTTCGACCTGATCATCACGCTGTCGCCGGAGGCGCATCACAAGGCGCTGGAACTGACCCGCACGGTCGCTGCGGACGTGGAATACTGGCCGACCCGCGACCCCACCGGAACCGAAGGCAATCGCGAGCAGAAGCTGGAAGCCTATCGCGAGGTCTGTGACGGCCTGCTCTCGCGCATCCGCAAACGCTTCGCCAAAGGGGGCGCGGCGAGCGGGTGAGCATGCGCGAGGCCAGGAACGCTGTTGTCGTCCCCGCCAAGGCGGGGACCCATACACCCGGCCGCTGCAATTTGGGCACCTTGGGCAACCGTTCGCTTAACGACTGACACGGTGGTTATGGGTCTCCGCCTTCGCGGGGACGACAGCGGTGTTGTCTCCCACAATCCCTTCCGATAGGTTCCGCGCGCATCTCATCGCCGTCCTTCCCGAATCGCAAAAACCCCGCATGCTCGGCCGTCCCAAATTCGTTCTCGCTTCCGGTTCGCCACGACGCCTCGGCCTGCTCAACCAGGCCGGCATCGAGCCCGACGCGTTGCGCCCCGCCGATGTCGATGAGACCCCGAAGCGCGGCGAGCTGCCGCGCGCTTGCGCGAACCGGCTTGCCCGCGCCAAGGCCGATGCCGCGCTGAAATCGGTTCAACTCGACGACGAGCTGCGCGGCGCCTTCATTCTGGCGGCCGACACCGTGGTCGCGGTCGGCCGCCGCATCCTGCCCAAGGCCAACCTGGTCGACGAAGCGTCGCAATGCTTGAGGCTATTGTCGGGCCGCAACCATCGCGTCTACACCGCGATCTGCCTGGTGACGCCGAAAGAGGCGTTCCGCCAGCGCCTGATCGAGACCCGCGTGCGCTTCAAGCGGCTCAGCGAGGAAGACATTGCGGCCTATATCGGAAGCGGCGAATGGCGCGGCAAAGCCGGCGGCTATGCTGTGCAGGGCATCGCCGGAACGTTCGTGGTCAAGATGGTCGGCTCCTACAGCAATGTCGTAGGCCTTCCGCTATACGAGACGATGACGCTGCTCGGCGGCGAAGGTTTTCCGATCCGGTTCGGCTGGTTGAATGCCAGCTAAGCCGCCAGAAGATGCCAATCCCGGCAAGGCAAAGCAGGTCACAAAGTCTTGCCCGATCTGCGGCACGCCCGCCACCGAGGCCTCGAAGCCATTCTGTTCCGAACGCTGCCGGGATGTCGACCTGAACCGCTGGCTGTCGGATTCCTATCGCATTCCGGCCAAGCAGGACGACGACGATACGGACTGAGCGGCAGCGCGGATTGCTCGGGCGCCGCGCATCACCTCTCCCGAAGGGAGAGGTCGGATCGAATCGCAGATGCGATCCGGGTGAGGGGTTACGCTCTCTCGATAGTCCGAAAGCCCTCACCCGGTTCGCTGCGCGAACCGACCTCTCCCCGACGGGGAGAGGTGGGCCACGCTCGCGGCGCGATCTGCGTCCTTCGCCGCATTGCTTTTGCCCAGTGCCCTCGCCACACTTCGCAAAACAGACCCGGAGGCAATCGGGCAGTCACATTGGGAGGAGGTCCCATGCTTAGCCGTCGTCGTTTTGTCGGTCTAACCGCTGCCGCGATCGCGGCGCCGCCGATTCTGCCGTCGCGCGCCGCCGGCCTGGACTGGCCTGTCAAACCGGTGCGGGTGGTGGTGCCGTTCACGCCGGGGGGCTCGACCGACATCACCGCGCGCCTGGTCGGCAACCGTCTGCAGGAGGTCTGGGGCCAGTCGGTGGTGGTGGAGAACAAGCCGGGCGCCGGCGGCAACATCGCCGCCGAGATGGTGGCGCATTCCGACCCCGACGGCTACACCATCTTTATCTCGGGGCCGGGCATGGCCACCAACCAGTTCCTGTATCCGCAACTGAGCTACGATTCGGTCGCCGACTTCGCGCCGGTGACGCGCCTGATCACCCAGCCCAACCTGATGTGCGTGCCGAATTCCTCGCCGGCGAAATCGGTCAAGGAGTTCATCGCCTTTTGCAACGACAACCGCGGCAAGGTCACCTACGCCTCGTCGGGCAACGGCACCACGCTGCACTTGAGCGGCGAACTGTTCAAGCGGCTGGCGAAAGTCGAGATGACCCACATCCCCTATCGCGGCGGCGCGCCGGCGATCAACGACCTCATTCCCGGCCGCGTCGATGTCATTTTCGACAACATGCCCTCGATCCTGCAGCATGTGAAAGGAGGCCAGCTCCGCGGTCTCGCGGTGACCACCAAGGAGCGCGTCGCCGCGACGCCGGAGATCCCGACCATCGCGGAATCCGGCGTAGCCGGCTTCGACGTGTTCTCCTGGTTCGGCTTCTTCGTGCCGATCAAGACGCCGCAGGACGTCGTCGCAAAGATCAATGCCGACACCAACGCGGCGCTGATCTATGCCCCGGTGAAGTCGCGGTTCGAGGAACTCGGCGCCAACCCGAAAGGCTCGACGCCGGCGGAACTCGCGAGCTTCCTGAAATCGGAAATCGACAAATGGGGCCCGGTGATCCGCGAGGCGAAGATCAAGGTGGAGAATTGACCTCTGGCGCTCCGGATCATCCGCTTCGTCTTTCGGGCTTGACCCGGCCGGTGGGCCCGTGAGGTGCGAGCCTGGACGGATCGGTCATGTGCAGTCGACCCGGGCTTCGAGACGCCGCGCATGCCCGCGGGCCGTCAGGATGCCAGCTGAATGCCGCTACGGTTTGACCAGGGCGCAGCACCGAGAAAACCGTTGATTTTCCACCACTTGCCCCGCCCATCCGGCTGCACGCAACGAGGCCGCGTCCGGCGAAGCCAAAGGCGTAGCCGGGTGGACAGGCCCGCTTTGCCCAACTATAACCCGGCGCTCGCAGGCCCGTGGGCCGTGGCGATGCCCAGGTAGCTCAGTTGGTAGAGCATGCGACTGAAAATCGCAGTGTCGGTGGTTCGATCCCGCCCCTGGGCACCACGCTTCGCCTTCGGCTACGCGTGGCGCAGCCACGATGCAACTAACGTCGCACAACGGCTCTAAGGCTTGCCCATCGCTTAGCACACCGGGATCGCGGCAGCGAACAACGGCAAACAGAGCGAGTTGATCGAGTGTTCGGGGATTGTCGGCAAATTTCCGTCGGACCCTGTTCGGCAAGATGAACCGTGCCGGTTTGCGCCACCACGAAACGCCTGCTGTCAGCGCTACGTCGCACTTCTTCTGCTGGTGTCTGCCAAAGGATCAGGGCCATACTGATTGGGGCCTGGTGTTCCTTTGACGCAACCGACGATCACAAAAACTCCCGTCAAGATGATTGCTATTACCTGCGACCCGGTTTCAAAGTTCAGGAGCGATAGCCCTTCGCTGAGAACACTCAGAATGGCAACAGGCCAAAGCCCTCCCTTTCCCTGGCCGAAGTCGTGAAGCCGCTTAAGATACAGCGCAAAGGCTGGCCAATAGAAAGGAAGCGTGGCTACAGTGTATAAGTGTCGTAGTTTGGAGACTCCTTTTTGTTGATCGAGCGAGTCCATTCCCAGCGCAGCAGCAAGCCCTGCCATAACCAGTAAGCAGACAGCGGTAATAAATAAGCCAGAAAGCCAGAATGCTTTCCTTGAGATCCGTCCCTCGAACGAGAACAGAAAATCTATCCACGAAGGCGTCGGCGTATCTTTGGCGGCGAGGGTGGGGCTGGGTGGGGATTTTGGATGCAGTTTCAAAGCGCGCTGTAACGCCCGGGCCAATTCATCCACTTCGGTGCCGAAACGGTGGTGACTGAGGGTGACCGCGTTTCGGCGCGATAACGGTTTGAGTGAATCAGGCAATTCCTCGGCGGTCGGCATACGTGCGCCGTCGACTAATACCGGGATGACGCGGATGTCGCGCTTAAGAGCTGATTCGATTTCGACTCGCACGTTGTCATTCGGCTGGTCGAGGCGCCGCTGGCCCTCGGCGTTCTTCAAATCGGTCCAGCCGGGGCCGATCACCGCGAGGAAAGCCACGCACCGGGCTACCTGATCATCCAGCGTTTTGACGAAGTCGACGCCGGGCTCGATACCGTCGACGTCCATGAACAGGCGCTCGTGATCGAAGTGTTGAACAAGTCGATCAGTAAGTCGGCCGGCTGCCGCAGCGCTTACTTGGCGGCGATAATTAATAAATATGCACCCTTCCATGAACATAAACTCTGGGCGGTTGCAAAGCCGGAGTTTGGGCATGTCCGGGCTTTCCGTCAAGCTACGAGATGGTTTTCTGGCCCGCGGCTGACGTCAAAACCCACCGCTGAGATGACCGCTTTCGGTGCTTAAGCAGCCTCTGCCGCTCGCCCGTGCCGTCACCGGGCCATGACATGTGAGAGCGCTCAGCGGGCCTTCCAGCACATCAAATCGTAACCGCCCTTGTCTTCCTCCGTCACGAAGCCGAGGCGGCGGTACAGCCGCATCGCCGGACTGCATTTCTCGACAAGGATCGACACGTCTTTGCCGGCGGCGGCCGCCTCGTCCATGAGGTCGCGCAACACCACCTCGCCGGCGCCACGGCCGCGGTATTCGGACAGCACGGTGAGGTCGATGATGCCGTGCCGGGCCGGCCAGCGCGCGATGTAGAGCCGCCCGATATCATGGCCGCCGCCCATCATCACCAGCCGGTCGGCTTGCGGATAGTGCTTCTGGAAGTGCGCATCCTGCGCCCGGGATTCCAGCAGCAGCACGGCCGCCTTCTGCACGGCGGTCATGACGGTGAGGTCCGGCTTGCGGGTCGAGGCATAGACCCGCGCGAGCAATGGCTGGTCGGCATCGGTAACCGGGCGAAACGTCAGGCCGGCCCTGGCCGCGCGCGCCCAGCCGAACGGAACCGGCGCGCCTGCGTTCATCGCCGCGGATCAGCCTGCGCGGCACCGGCGCTCACCGGTGTCCAGCGCATCAAATCGTAGACGCCCTTGTCCTCTTCGGTGACGAAGCCGAGCCGGCGGTACAGCCGCATTGCCGGATTGTGCTTCTCTACGTGGATCGAGATGTCCTTGCCGACGGACGCCGCCTCATCCATCAAATCGCGCAGCAGCGCCTCGCCGGCACCCTTGCCGCGATGCTCGGGAAGGAAGGCGATGTCGATGATGCGGTGCTGGCTCGGCCAGCGTTCGAGGTAGAGCCGGCCGATGTCCTCGCCGTCGCGCATCGTCACCAGCCAGTCGGCGTCCGGGTAGTATTTCTGGTAATGGGAATGCTGCAGCTCGAATTGCGCGTCGAGAAACGCCGCCTTCTGCACCTCGGTCATGGTGGTAACAACAGCCAGTTCCTCGGTGCGGGTCGAGGCATAGACCCGCGCGAGAAAGCTGAGGTCGGCATCGGTGATGCGACGGAACGTCAGCCCCGCTTGCGCGGCACGCGGCCAACCGAAGGGCGGATTGTCGTCATTCATGCTACATGTGATCCGGATAGCTGCTCGTTTCCACGATGCCGGAATGATCGACGCCTTTGAAGTGAAATCTTTCTTGGATCCCGCCGAATGCGCCGGTCTGCGCGCCGATCTGCGGCGGGCCGCCGGTTCGCAGGCGACCGTGCTGAGCCGGGACGCCAGCGGCGAAGTCAAGCCGTCGGTGCGGCGCTCGACTCGCATGAGCGTCCCGGCGCGCACCGCCGAGCACATCACGGCGCGCCTGATGCAGCAAACCGGCGCGCTCGAGCAACGCTTCGGACGCGCGCTGTCCCGCTGCGAGCCGCCGCAGTTCCTGCGCTATCTGCCGGGCGATTTCTTCGTCGCGCATCAGGACGGCAACACGCCGCTGGTCCACGACGATTCGCGCTTTCGCAAGGTGTCCGCGGTGATCTTCCTCAGCGCATTCTCGCAAGTCCCCGCGCCGGAAAGCTACGGCGGTGGCGCGCTGGTGCTGCACGGGCCCTATATGGGCCCGGACCTGCGCGTGCCGCTGACGCCCGCGCCCGGCACGCTGATCTGCTTCCGCGCCGAGACGACGCACGAGGTGCTCCCGGTGACGCACGGGGAGCGGTTCACCATCGTATCCTGGTACTGGTGAGCGCCTGAAAGCACCGGACCTTCGATCGCGACGCTTGGCGGCCGGCGGCCGCCGCTCAAGGCCGCGCCGGGAAGACGCCTTGCAGGGCGATGTTGAAGTACAGCGTGAGGTATGGCTGCATGTTGTTGTGCGGCAGGCCGCCGCCGACTGGGGCTAGCGTATTGCCCGACATTGGAGTCAGGTTCTGGGTTGTGTTGTCCTGATAAAGAAACCCTGGGTTTGAGCGAGCAATTGCACGGGCAGGCGAAGGGTCGTTGAGGTCGGCCTGGTTGAAGTTACCTCGCAACGTGTGGCCATGCGCTGGAATCTCGCTCTCCAGCAACGTTACGGTTTGCGTCCCGGACATTTCGCCGAGATCGTGCAGGGACAGCCCCGGACCCTGCCCCGGGTGCATCGGCGCGTTGCCCTGCATATCGGGCAGAGCAAAGGTGCTCCTGCCGTCGCCGCCATAGGTGGTGCCGAGCAGCGAGAATAGCGCGGTGTTCTGCGATATCGGCAGAAGCTGGCCGTTGCACCAGGCCCAGCCCTTGGGGGCGAAGTTGAACGGAAAAATGCGGATTTCGGCGACGAATGGATCGGCCATGACGTCCTCTCAGGTCGGCGACGGGAAGATCCCGAACAGCGATATGATGAAATTGATGCAGAGATACGGCTGGAAATTGGTGTGCGGCTGGCTGCCGCCGACGGGTGGCGAGATCGAGTTCGGTGCGAGATTGGTCGTTGTCGAGGCTTCGTAATAGACCGCCCTCTGCGTAGACTGCGCGAGAACCTGATTCGCCGCTGAATTCGAATTTGCGGCGGCCGTGCTCGCAATATACGGATGGTTGTGCGACGGAATCTGCTGCACCGTTAGCGTGACCTCCTCCACACCGCCAGTCTCGGCCAAAGTGAAGCCGTTTCCAAAGTGAAGCGGGACGCGGCCGCGCAAGTCGGGCAGCGCGAAGGTGCTCTGGCCGTCGCCGCCATAGCTGGTGCCGATCAGGTTGAACAGCGTCTCGTATTCGGAAATCGGCAGCAGCTGTCCTTCGCAGAGCATCCAGCCGTTCGGGTTGAAGTTGCCCGCAAACATGCGAATTTCGCCCACATAAGGTTGTGCCATGATTACGTGTCCTTAGGTCTGCGAGGGGAAGATGCCCTGCAGGGCAATACTGAAATTGAGAACCAGGAAGGGCTGCATGTTGAGATGCGCCTGGCTGCCGCCGGTATTGGTCACCGTATCCGGAACCAGCGTCGTAGTACTCGCTGGCGGTGCATACTGATTACCCACAACCGTTGCGAGAATATTAGGATTCGAATTCGTCAGCAGCGTTGCCTGATTGGCTTGCGTCGTCGACGCGTTCGCGGTGTGAGTGTGAGTGGGAATTTCGCTGATCGATAGCGTGTGCGCCTGCTCGCCGCCGCGCTGGCCGAGCGTAAAACCGCTACCGACGGAGATCGGCACGTTGCCCTGGAGATTGGGAAGGCCGAAGTTCACCCGCCCGTCGCCGCCGTAGGTGGTGCCGAGCAGCGAGAACAGCGCCTGATTCTGGTTGATGGGCAGAAGCTGGCCGTTGCACAGCGCCCAACCCTTGGGCGCGAAGCCGAACGACATTATTCTGATTTCCGAGAGAAACGGCTCGGCCATGTGCCCCCCTTGTGCAATTCAATTTCCCAATAAGTGCACTATTGCACATTGCACCGATAAGTCGAGAAGGAATCTTTGCTGGATGCTCTTTCGGATGGAAATTCTGCTGTTCGCCGACGCCGCATCTGCATTCGAGCGTCGGGCGGAGTTGTGTGCGGTGGGTCAGCATCCACCACTTCACGCCGAAGTTGCGCGACTCCAGTTTGAGGATTGATGGATGTGTATCGAAAGCGGCGCGGCGGGCTCTTCGCCTCTCCCCGTTGGCGGATCGCATCGTCAGATGCGGTCCGGGTGAGGGGGACTCTCAGCGAGTCCGAGCACGTGGGAGAGTCCCCCTCACCCGCCCGGCTTCGCTGCGCTTTGCCGGTCGACCTCTCCCCGCAAGCGGGGAGAGCTTAAAACAGCCGGCTCGAAACTACACCAGCAGATCGACGTGGATATGGGCCATATGCAGCGAGTGATTGTCGATCAGGACATTCACCGCGTCGCCGGCATGCGCGCCGTCGAGCTGGGCAACGTTTACCCAGTTCGGCGCGCCCGGCAGCGCCGTGGCGTCGATGTGATCGACCTGCAGCATGGCGAATTTCCCGCTGGCATCCTCCACCGCCCGCACCACCAGCGCGTCGCTGAGGCTGGAGTTGTGGAATGTCGAGGTGATCGCGGAGAAGTCGAACGTATCGCCCTGCGCCGCATGATAGTCGGCGACGTGAGTGATCTGCGCCGGCGTCGGCGCATTGAGCGGAGTGTTCGGCCCGAATACGAAATTGTCCGCGCCGGCCCCGCCGAACAGGATGCTGCCGCCGTGACCGGCGTCGATGGTGTCGTTACCCGCGGTGCCGGCGACGATCGGCGTCCCGTCCGGCGCCTGCGCCGACAAGGGCAGCGCCGCTTCGGCTGCCGTCGCATCCGCGGCGTTGACTTTTGCCACGTCGGCTGCGTCGGGCACCCGCCGCTCGCCGTCGACCAGATTGACGTACATCAGGTCATCGGCCGGCGACGGAACGTCGTCCAATCCGAGCACGTGTCCCATTTCGTGGGCAACGGTCGTGAGCAGGTCGATATGACCCGCCGCTGCACTGGCGGGATCGCTCAGCAGGTCAGTGCCGGCGGCATTTCGCGCGTGGGTGAATTCCGAATTGTCGCCGGGCGTCGGATCGACGAACCAGCCATGGCCGGCAGCGTCGATGTCGATGATGATATGTCCCGTCGGACCCTCCTCGCCGATGGTAACGCCGGACAAATCAGCCACACTGAATGTCGTGGCGTACAACGCCGCGAGCTGAGCCGCCGACGCGCCGGCATGTGCCCATTGGGCGATCGCCGCCGCTACCACCGAGTCAAGCTGCGGCTGCGTGAGATGGGTTTCGCCCGCCGTCGGCGATAAGGCCTGCACGCCGCCCTCGGCCGCGTATAGCGGCGAGACCAGCGCCGCGCCGCCGGCGTAAACGCCTGGGGAGCTGCGTTGAATGATCATATTGCCCGTGCCGCCGACGATTCCCGGATTGTTGGCGGCAATGTAGTTGGCAACTGCCGTCAGATCGGTTCCGCCGCCCGCATAGCCAGGCAGCTTGAACGTCGCGTTGAACCGCACGTTGGTCAGAAGACCTTCGGGGCCTCCGCCGACGTCGGGATAGGTTCCCTGAATCGCGTTGTTAGTGATCTGGAAAGTGCCGATAGCGGTGGCCCCGGCGCTCGTTCCGACATTGAAATTCATGCCGACGGGAGCGGAGCCGAACGGTTCCCTGATCGTATTGCTATCGACGATCGACGTCATGGTGCCGGCGCCGTTGATCCTTTCGCTGATCCCGGTGTTGTCAAACTGCTGAATGGTGTTGCTCTGGATTCGAGTCGCAATAGATCCGCTCCCGCCGATCATGTTCACTTCGATGCCGTTGGCGTTCGCGCCGGAGGTCGGGTACACGGCGGAGCCGGCCTGGCCCGAGGTGCCGATCGTGTTGCCGGTGATGATGCTCGTGATATTGCCGTTGTAAGCGTTCGCCCCGGCAACGAGGATACTCTGCAGCGCGGTGCGGTTGAACTCGTTGTTGGTGATGTTGAAGGAACTGGTCTGCGCGGCCGAGCCGTTCTGCATGCTGATGATAACGCCGCCCGCATTAGTGTCGAACGAGCTGTTGGTCACGCTGCCGGTCAGGGTACCCGAGGCCGACAGGTGCTGAATGTCGAGCGCGTTCTGCGGTATGTTGTTATTGAACGCGACGCCGCTAACGGTGAGCCCCATGTTGATGTTCGACCCCGTGGTGTTGGTTTCGAACAGGATGCCTTGTTGGGTGGTCGTGCTCGCCGGGTTGGCCGTGGTGTTGCCAATGACCGTCGTGCTGGTGTCTTGGGTCGGATAGGCGTTGTTGGTCCTCGTACCGGTGATCGAGAGGTTAAGCGTCGAGTTGTCAGCGGTATTGGAAATGTGGATTTGCCGCGCGGCGTTGTCCTTGATGATGGTGTCGGAAATCGTGTCCGTTCCAAGCAGGTTCTGGAACACGAGGCCGCCCTCGAACGCTTCATTGCCGTTGCCGGTCACGGTCGAATGCGACAGCGTAAAGCCGTTGACGTTGTTGCCGTTGATGCCGATCTGGGCGCTGTTGGTCACGGCTACGTGATCCAGCGTGACGGAGTTGTTGTCCCTTAGGTTGATATTCGCGACGGCCGAGAGGTTGTTGCCGGTTCGCAGGTTGCCGTCGACGGTGGTGCTGCTTCCCGCCTGGGTCTGATTTTGGCCGTTGGCAGTGAAATTCATCCAGGACAGCGAAAGATTATCGGTGTCACTGGCGAAAATGCCGTTGGTGAAGTGCTGAATGGTGCCGCCGGTTCCGGCGCTCCCCGTGCCGGTCACCGTCAGGCCGCCAGCCGACCCGGTGGCGCTAAGAAGAATGCCGCTACCGGCAGTGTTGGCTCCGGTGCCGGCGTTGATACTCTGGAAGGTAAGGCCGCTGCCACCGATGTTGACGTGATCCACGGTCAGCGCCGAGGCGGCGGTTGAGGTAATGCTGTTGTTGCTGCCCGTGATGGTGAGCGATCCGGCACCGGCGACGGTGCTGGTCGCGTTGATGCCCTTGCCGCTCGTGGTGTCGATATCGAGGCCGCCGCCGCTGAAGGTTACCGCGGCGCCGGTTGCCGCGCTGTTGGTGAAGTCGACCGCATTGTTGGCGCCGGTGTTCAGGGTCTTGGTGGCGTTGGAGAATGTGATGGTGCCGCCGGTGTTGTTGGCGAGGTTGATGCCGTTGTCGAAGCCGCCGGTGGCACTGATCGCGCCGGAGAAGCCGATGGTTCCGCCGGTGTGGCCGGTGACGTCCACCACGTTGCCGGCCGTGGTCTTGGTGATCGAGGCCGCGACCGAGACGTCGCCGTTACCGTTGCCGATCTTGACGCCGGCGCCGGCCGGATCGTTGGTATTGCCGATCGAGCCGCCGCTGATCGTAACGGCATTGGTGTTGCCGCTGATATCGATGCCGTCGCCGGTACTCCCGGCCCCTCCCATGCCGTTGATCGCGACGGAATTGAACGTCACGGCGCCGTTGGCGCCGCTCAGGTTGATGCCGTCGTTGGCGGTATTGCTGACCGTCGTGGTGCCGTTGAAGTTGAAGGTCGAGGACGAGCCGCCGCTGATGCGGATGCCGTCATTGCCGGCGCCGCTCGTGCCCGCGATCGAGGTCCCGCCCGAAGTGAAGGTGTTGCCATCGACGTCGTTGAGGAGGATCGCAGTGTTGTTGACCGAGGCGCCGGTCGATTGCAGCGAACCGAAGGTGACCCCGCCAGCGCCGAGCGAGACGCCGCTCATGTTGATGATACCGCCGGTGCCGGTGGTGGTGATGCTGTTGCCGGAGCCGGTGACGGTGTACGTGCCGGCGCTGACGCCGGTGGCGATGAAGCCGGTGCCATTGGTGGTGTCGATGTCGAGACCGCCACCGGTGAAGTTCACGTTGGAGGTGCCCGTGTTGCCGGTCATCGAGACGCCGTCGCCGATGCCGGTGTTCAGCGTCTTGGTCGTGCCGGTGAAATTGATGGTGGTGTCGTCGTTGCCGGAAATGCCGATACCGCCGCCGGCGTCGTTGCTGTCGTTGATGTTGCCGGACAGCGTGACCGTGCCGCCGCTGCGGTTGTTGATCGTGGCCGAAAAACCGGTGCCATCACCGATGGCGCCGCCATAGCTGACGTTGCCCGAGCCGCCGACGCTGGAGAATTCCGAGCCTGAATGGCCGGACAACGTTCCGGTGGTGGCGGAGAAGCTGGTGACCAGCGCGCCGCCGAGCGCGATGCCATTAGTGCCGCCGGATGAACTGACGGTGCCGAACACCATGCTGCCGCCGGTGCCGCCATGCGTGATGTTGATGGCCTGGCCGGAGCCGGTGACGTCGCTGTCGGAGATGTTCAGCGTGCCGACCGAGGCGCCGCTGTCGTCGATGCCGATCTGGCCCGAGGCGTTGGTGGTGACGATGATGCCCGCAACCGTGTTGCCGGAGGCCAGCGCGATGCCCTGGTCGGTGGCATGCGCGGCCGCGACGCTGATGGTCGGCCGCGCGCCGGTGGCGTCTTCGATCTGAATCGCGGGGCCGCCCGGATTCAACGGGTTGGTAAAGGACAGCGCCTGGTCGTCGCCGAGCAGGGTCTGGCCAGCCTTCAGGTTGATGCCTTCGCCGCTGTAGGTGCCGGCCTTGACGTAGATATAGTCGTTGACGCCGGGGCCGCTGGAAGCGTTGAACTCGTCAACCGTGCTGAACGGATTGGCCTGCGAGCCGCGGGTCGCGGTGGCGTCCGATATGACCTGGGCCTGGTCGATGAACCAGACCTGGGGGATCACGCCGATATTGATGGTGTCGGTGTCGGTGATCGGGCCGCCGCTGCCGGTGTGGCCATGATCGTTGGTGGCCATTTGCAGCGTCGTCGTGGTGTTGCCGGCGTTGTCCGCCGCGGTATAGACGACGTTGTTGCCGGACAGCGAAGTATTGATCTGCGCGACCGTGCCGGTCAGCACCACCGTGCCGCTGGAATTGGTGGTGACGGTGGCGCCGCTGGAAATGCCGGCATTCCCTCCGCTGGTGCCGTCGCCGATCTTTACCGTGCCGGCGCCGGCCGTGAACGTCGTGGTAATGTCGTTGAACGAGCCCGCGTCGACGTCGGTGATCGACAGGCCGGTGACGGTGTGCGAGAAGCCGGATCCGACGATGAAGTTCGCCGGCACGCCGTTATTGACCGGGGCGTCGTCGACCGAGGCCACGGTGATGCTGTGGTCCGAGCCGGCGCTGAGATGATTGGCGGCCTGGCCGTCGTCGGCCTTGAAGGTCACGGTGCGCGCCGATGTCGAGGGATTCTCGCTGTTGTCGACATAGGTGACCGTTCGCAGCGCGGCCTGATAATTTGCAACCGTATCCGTCCCGGTCAGGGTCATCGTGCCGGTCGCGGCATTGAACGAGCCGGTGATGTTGGCGGTGTTGGTGAAGCCGAGCACGTCCTCGCCGTTGACGTAGTTGTTGCTGATCTGCACCGTCGCGGTCGTCAGCGTCGCGGTGTCGACATCGGTCACGGTCAGTGCCGGCGCGATCGCGGTGGGCGCCTGGTTCTCGGTGTAGGCCAGCGTGCCGGTTGCGGTGACCACCGGCGCGTCGTTGACCGGCGTGACGTGGATGGTCGACGTGCTCGAGTTGCTGTTAGCAGTCCCGTCATTGGCGATGTAGGTGACGGTGCGGTCCGCTCCGGACGGGTTGTCGCTGTTGTCGAAATAGGTGACGGAGCGCAGCGCGGTCTGGTAGTTCGCGACGCTGGATGAGCCGCTCAGGGTCATCGTGCCGGTCGCGGCATTGAACACGCCGGTGATGCCGTTCTGGGTGGTGAAGCCGAGGATGTCCTCGCCGTTGACGTAACCGGCGGTGATCTGCACCGTGGCGCTGGACAGATTCGTATTGTCGACGTCGGACACCGTGACACTTGCGTCGATCGCGGTCGCCGCCTGGTTTTCCGTATAGTTCAGCGTGCCGCCGGCGGTGGTGACCGGGGCGTCGTTGACCGGAGTGACATTGATGGTGTCGGTCTTGGCGACGCTGTTGGCGGCGCCGTCATTGGTGATGATGGTGACGGTGCGGGTGAGGCCGGATGGATTCTGGCTGGTGTTGACATAGGTCACCGAAGCCAGCGCGGTCTGGTAGTTCGCGACGCTGGACGAGCCAGTCAGCGTCAGCGTGCCGGTGCCGGCATTGAAGGAGCCGGTGATGCCGTTCTGGTCGGTGAAGCCGAGCACGTCCTGGCCGCTGGCATAGTTGCCGGTGATCTGCACCGTTGCGGAAGCGAGATTGGCGTTGTCGACGTCGGACACGGTGATCGCAGGATCGATCGCGGTGGCGGCCTGGTCCTCCGTGTAGCTCAGGGTGTGGCCTGCCGTGACCACCGGCGGGTCGTTGACGGGAGTGACGTTGATGGTGTCGGTCACCGGCGTCGAGTTGACGAAGCCGTCATTGGCGGTGATCGTGACGGTGCGGGCCAACCCCGACGGATTCTCGCTGGTATTGACATAGGTGACGGAAGCCAGCGCCGTCTGATAGTTGGCGACGCTGGACGTGCCGGTCAGGGTCAGGGTGCCGGTCGCGGCATTGAACGATCCCGTGATGCCGTTCTGGTTGGTGAAACCCAGCACGTCCTCGCCGTTGACGTAGTTGCCGGTGATCTGCACCGTTGCGGATGCCAGATTGGCATTGTCCGCATCGGTGACGGTGATCGCCGTATCGAGCGCGGTGGCGGCCTGGTTCTCGGTGTAGTTCAGGGTGTGGCCGGCGGTGACTACCGGCGCCTGGTCGAAGAATACCGTGGAGGTGATGCTCAGCACCGCGGTGTCGACGCCGGGCGAGGTGCCGCCGGTGTCGTGCAGCTGCGTGATCGTCACCACGCGCGCCGGATCGCCCGGCGTGACATTGGTGTCGGTATAGCTGAGGCCGTCGATCAGCGCCGACATCGCGGCGTTGGAGAGGCCCGGGGTGCTGTCGATCGTCACCGTCGCGGTGCTGCCGGCGACCGCAACGGTTGCGGTCACGCCGGGCGTCGATGTGGAGACGACATTGCCGTTGGTCAGCTCGACGGTGGTGCCGTCGATGGTCAGGCTGTCGGCCGCGGTGCCGGAAATGTTGGTGACCGTCAGCTTCAACTGGTCAAGCGACTGCCCGGCCTCGACCGTCGAGGCGGTCACCGAGGAGAACAGGTCGACGCCGTTGGAATAGTTCGGATTGTTGCCGGTCGCCGTCAGCGTCGGCGCGTCGTTGACCGCGGCGACGGTGATCGTGTCGGTGACGGCCACGCTGTTGGCGCTGCCGTCATTGGTGATGATGGTGACGGTGCGGCTCGCTGTCGATGGATCGTCGCTGGTGTTGGAATATTTCACCGAATCCAGCGCGGTCTGGTAGTTCGCGACGCTGGACGAGCCGGTCAGCGTCAGCGTGCCGGTCGCGGCATTGAATGAGCCGGTGATGCCGTTCTGGTTGGTGAAGGACAGCACGTCCTGGCCGTTGACGTAATTGCCGGTAATCTGCACCGTCGCCGATGCGAGATTGGCGCTGTCGACGTCCGATACCGTAAACGCCGCGTCGATCGCGGTGGCGGGATCGTTCTCGGTGTAGGCCAGTGTATGGCCTGCCGTCGCCACCGGCGCGTCGTTGACCGGAGTGACATTGATGGTGTCGGTCTTGGCAACGCTGCTGGCGCTGCCGTCATTGGTGATGATGGTGACGGTGCGGGCCAGGCCCGACGGATTGTCGCTGGTGTTGACGTAGGTCACCGAGGCCAGCGCGGTCTGGTAGTTCGCGACGCTGGAGGAGCCGGTCAGGGTCAGCGTGCCGGTGGCGGCATTGAACGATCCGGTAATGCCGTTCTGGTTGGTGAAGCCAAGCACGTCCTCGCCGTTGACGTAGTTGCCGGTGATCTGCACCGTTGCGGAAGCGAGATTGGCGCTGTCGACGTCGGATACGGCGATCGCCGGGTCGATCGCGGTGGCGGCCTGGTTCTCGGTGTAATTAAGCGTATGGCCGGCCGTCACGACAGGGGCGTCGTTGACGGGAGTCACATTGATGGTATCGGTCACGGCGATGCTGTTGGCGGCGCCGTCATTGGTGATGATGGTGACGGTGCGGGCCGCGCCCGACGGATTGTCGCTGGTGTTGACATAGGTCACGGAGGCCAGCGCGGTCTGGTAGTTCGCGACGCTGGACGAGCCGGTCAGCGTCAGCGTGCCGGTGGCGGCATTGAACGATCCGGTGATGCCGTTCTGATTGGTGAAGCCCAGCACGTCCTCGCCGTTGACGTAATTGCCGGTGATCTGCACCGTCGCGGAGGCGAGATTGGCGCTGTCCACATCGGACACGGTGATCGCGGGGTCGATCGCGGTGGCGGCCTGGTTCTCGGTGTAATTGAGCGTATGACCCGCCGTCACGACGGGCGCGTCGTTCACCGCGGTCACATTGATGGTGACGCTGTCAACGTCCTGCAGCGCACCGCCGCTGCCGGTATTGCCGCCGTCATTGGTGGTGATGCTGAGCGTGTCCGAACCGTTGAAGTTCAGGTTGCCCCGATAGATCAGCCCGTTCAGCGCGGTGTTGATGGCCGCCACCGTGCCGGAGAAGGTCATGGTGGCATCGGCGGTGCCGTCGCCCACGGTGAAGGAAAGACCGGCGACGCCGCTCAGCGTCAGCGCGCCGCTTGCAACCGACAAGGTCACGGTCTCGTTGCCGCCATTGGCGTCCACGTCGGAGATCGAGATCGCGTTCGCCCCGGTGAACACCAGGTTGGTGTCTTCGTTCACCGTCTGCGTGCCCGGAACGCCGTTCACCGGCGCATCGTTCACCGGCGCCACGTTGATAGTGATGCTGTCGGTATCGATCTTCGGACCACCGGCGCCGGTGTTGCCGTTGTCGTTGGTCGAGACCACAAGCGAATCCGCGCCGGCGAAGTTCAGATTGCCGGTATAGGTCAGCCCGTTCATCGCCGCGTTGACGTTGGCAACGGTGCCGGTCAGCGTGATCGACGCCGCATTGTTGGTGAATGAGGCGAGACCAGCGGTCGAGCCCAGCGCGAGCGTGCCGCCGGTTACCGTCAGCGTTACCGTCTCGTTGCCCGAGCCGACGTCGATATCGGAGATCGTGATGGCGTTGCCGTTGCCGGAGCTGAACACGAGGCTGCCTTCTTCATTGAGGCTCTGCGTGCCCGGAACCGAGTTGATCGGCGCATCGTTGACCGCGTTGACATTGATGGTCATGGTGTTTGGGGACTGGTCGAGATCGACGCCGCCATTGGCGGTGCCGCCATTGTCCCGCACCTGGAAGGTGAAAGTGGCTTCCGGAGATCCGTTGCTGTGCGCCGTCGGGGTGAACACCAGAAGACCGGCGGCGATGTTGGCGGCCGAAACCGAGTCGCCGGCGTTCACGGTAACGCCGTTGTTGGTGAAGGTTCCGGTGCCGGCGCCGGGCACCGTCGTCATCTTCACGGACAGCAGGGAATTCGGGGCAGAACTATCGTTGGGATCGGTGAATCCGAAGTCCGCGACGCTGAACGCATAGCTGTCGCCCTCGAGCATCGTGACGGTCTTGTCGGTGCCCGCCGGCGCGTCGTTCACGCTGGTCACATTGATGGTGACGTTGTCGGTATCGGTCTTCGCGCCGCCGCTGCCGGTGTTGCCGTTGTCGTTGGTCGAGACGACCAGCGTATCGGTGCCGTTGAAGTTCAGGTTGCCGTGATAGGTCAGCCCGTTCATCGCCGCGTTGATGTTGGCGACGGTGCCGGTCAGCGTGATCGACGCTGCGTTGTTGGTAAAGGATGCCAGACCGGCGGTCGAGCCAAGCGCCAGCGTGCCGCTGGTAACCGTCAGCGTTACCGTCTCGTTGCCCGCGCCGACGTCGACGTCCGAGATGGTTATCGCGTTGCCATTGCCTGAGCTGAAGGTCAGGGTGGCGTCCTCATTCACGCTCTGCGTACCGGGAACCGAATTCACCGGCGCGTCATTGACCGCGGTGATATTGATGGTGAGAGTGTTGGGCGACTGGTCGAGATCGACGCCGCCATTGGCGGTACCGCCATTGTCCTGCACCTGGAATGTGAAAGTGCCTAACGGAGATCCGTTGGCGTTCGATACCGGTGTGAATACCAGGTGACCGGCCGCGATGTCGGTTGCCGAAATGAAGTCGCCGGCGTTCACCGTCCCGCCATTGTTCTTCAGCGTACCGGCGCCGGCACCCGGCAACGTGGCTATCTTCACGGCCTGCAATGAATTCGGGGCGGAACTGTCGCTGGGATCGCTGAATCCAAAGTCCGCGACGCTGAAAGTATAGGGAGTGTCTTCGGCGCTCACTACCGTCTTGTCGGTACCGGCCGGCGCTTCGTTGACGTTGCCGACCCCGATCGAAAAAGTCTGTGTGCTGCTGAGCGCGCCTGCGGTCGACTGCACCGTGATGTTATAGGCATGTCCGGGCGCGGTTTCGAAATCGATCGCCGCGCCGTTTGCGACGCTGACGACGCCGGTCGTCGCATTGATGGCAAAGCGGCCGCCCGCGCTGTCGGTCAGCGCGTAGGTCGGCGCGGGGCCGCCGCCTGGATCGGTCGACGATGCGGTAATGCCGACGAGGGTGCCGTTCGCGGCGAGCTCGAACACGGTGTTCGCGGCGCCGTTCCCATCGGCCGGGGTCGAAGGTCCGACGTCGGTAACGCCGATCGAGAATGCCTGCGAGGTGGTTTGCGCGCCGGAAGTCGCCTGTACGGTGATGCCATAGGCATGCCCGGGCGCGGTCTCGAAATCGATCGCGGCGCCGTTTGCGACGGTGACGACGCCGGTCGTCGAATTGATGGCGAACCTGCCGCCGGCATTATTGGTCAGCGCATAAGTGGTCGCGGGTCCGTTCGGATCGCCTGCGGATGCGGTGATACCGACCGCCGTACCGTTTGCGGCGCCTTCCGCCACGCTGTTGGCGGCGCCGTCGTTGTCGACCGGCGTCGACATCGCGACGTCGCCGACATTGATGGTAAAGGCTTGCGAGTTGGTCAGCGTGCCGTCGCTGGACTGCACGGTGACGGTATAAGCATGCCCGGGAGCACTCTCGAAATCGATCTTGCTGCCGTCCGCGACGGTGACCACGCCGGTGGTCGGATTAATGGTGAAGCCGCCCCCGGAGGTATCGCCAGTCAGCGAATAGGTAACGGCCCCGCCATTGACGTCGGTGGAGGACGCGGTGATGCCGGCGGCGGTGCCGATGGCGGCGCCTTCCAGCACGGTGTTGGCGGCGGGATTTGAATCGACAGGAGCCGAGGGCGCAACATCGGTGACGTTGATCGTAAAGGTCTGTTCGCTGCTGAAGTTGTTGTTTTTGGTGGCAAGCACCGTGATGCTGTAGGCGTGACCTGGTGCGGACTCGAAGTCGATCTTGCTGGGGTCGGCGACCGTCACCACGCCGGTAACCGGATCAATCTTGAAGCCGCCGCCGGAGCTGTCGGCGCTCAGCGAATAATCAACGTCCGCGCTGCCGTTCGCAAATGTCGACTGCGCCGTGATACCGACGGTTGTATTGACCGCCGCACCTTCTGCTATGGTGTTTGGATTGTTGTCGGTGTCTTGCGGAGTAGTGGGCTTGCCCAATACCGTCTGTGCGATTGTATCACCGAAAGCCATGACGATCTCCCTGCAAGATCACTTTCTACCCGCCTCGCATCTGCGCGAGGCACCACCGGCGCTTATTGATTGGAACTTGGTTCGAGGCCCAGTGTGCGGAAATTTCTCCGCAACTTCTGATATTTGGCATCCCAATCTGAGTCAATATTACATTAATGCCGCACCGGCGATCGTGATCGTAGCTGCACGTTAACCTTGACAGGCGACGGCGCGGTGACGACGAGTGTGGCTTCTTGCGCACAAGCGTTGCCTATTTGCCGAGCGAACATGAACAAGCAAGCATCACCGCGTGGTGCTAGCACGCCGCACCCGCCGCGTTTGTGACGCGGTTCACATTTACCCGGATCGTGATCGGGTTATTTTTCGCCGCCGGCCAGAGGCTGAAACTTCGCCGGTGTCTCCTGCGACAGCCGCCTTGCGACGCGCAGGGCCTCCGCAAAATCCTCGGCGTCGAACCAGTCGAGCTCCCGCATCGGTTGATCCGTGTCTTCCTCCCAGATGCGGGAAGCCGCGACATCGAACCTCATATGGAGCTTCTTGTTGACGGCCTGAATGCCATGGCCGGTGACCGCCCATTGACGTCCGAGCCAGTAGATGTCGCGGTGCAAGGTCATTTCTCGTTCACGCCGGTTCGCCGCCGCTCCGCTACCTTGGGGTGGCATTCTAACAGTAGGTGCCGGTTTCGGTTCCACCGGCTGAACAGCCTGAAAGGTTACTCGAAAACCGCTCGGCTACCCCAGATCATCCCTTTCGGGACTGATCCTCCACGTCGCCGCGAGCAAGCCTGCGGTCACGAGGCCGGTCACGACCGCCGCCTCAGGCCAGGCCAGCGCCAGCGCCGCGGTCGCGGCCCATCCGATCGACGAGAACGCCTCGGCGAAGGTGGCAAGCCGCGACGAGGTCTGGCGGCGGCGAAACTGGCTGCGCCGCGCCTGTACCCGGAACCAGAGCTGGATCGCGGTCGCCGAGACGGCAGCGATGCCGACGCCAAGCGCCGTCACGGCCGCCTGCAGCGGCGAAGCAAAGATCAGCGCCAGGAACAGGGGCGCGACGATCGCGGCGATGGCGATCAGCACCACTTCGACCTTGGCGCGGGTGACACGCGAGGCCGGCAGCGGCGCGGTCGCGACCAGGTCGGCAGCGTCCTCGCCGCAAATCGTCAGCCATGCGAGGCCGCCGGCGAGCTGGCCCGCCGCCATCACGATCACCGGCGTGGTCAGCAGGATCGCTGCGGAATTGTCGGCAAAACTGCGCCACAGCATCAGCGCCGGCGGTATCAGGTAAAGCAGCTGCATCAGCGACTGCGACACCAGCCAGGGATCGCGGCGCAGCAGCACGAACTCCTTGCGCCGCAGCGCCTGTTGCCGGGAGCCGGCGCGGAATGGTGTTGCGCCATGGCCGCACCGCGCCGGCGCCGTCGTGGCCGAGACGCGGATGACATAATCGGCAAATCGCGGCGAATAGATCGTCATGGTGATGCCGAGCATGCCGAGGCCGGCCGCCAGCAGCCACACCAGCGCGTCGCCGTCGCCAAGCGTGGCGCGCGCCGGCCACCACAACAGACTGTCGAGGTCGGGCGCGAACACCGCCGCGGCATCCGAAGTCAGCACCGCGAAGCGGGACAGCGTGCCGTAGGACAGGATGGCGGCGATCTGCAGCGCGATGACGAAGCCCGCACCGATCACCGCCGCGACGATCTGCGCCACCAGCCGGGTCCGGCTCGGCCCGATGGCGCGAAACAGTGCGACCGTCACGGCAACGGCGACCGCCGCCGCCGATAGGCCGATCGCGATTACGACGCCATAGGCCGAGAACCATCTGACGCCGCCGCCGAGCACGAGAACGTTGACGAACGGCATCGCGAGCAGCAGCGCCATCGTAATGACGGTGAGCGCGATCGCCGCGATGCGCACGGAGAACACATTGGCCAGCGCCACCGGCGACGACATGATCAAATCGAGATCGGCGCGCGCGTAAAACACCCGCGTCACGGATTCGATCGCCTGCGACAGCATCAGCGCCCAGCCCAGGAAAGCGCAGGCGGTGATCACGATCAGCGTCGGCTTGTCCAGCGGGCCATCGAGTTCTGCGAAGCGGCCGAGCACGGCGTAGGCCGCGAGATGCATCAGCGCGGCGAAGACGGCCAGCCAGATCACCGTGCTGCGCCTGCGCAAGCGCCGGCCCGCGGTCATCATGGCGATTGCTTCGCGCCAGGCGAGCCGGATTTCGTGCCGCGCAAACCATGGCAGTGCGGCCGACGGCGTCATGCCGCCTCGGTCTCGACGTCGACCAGCGCGATGAACATGTCCTCGAGGCTGGTGTCGTACTTGCCGTTCTGCTGGCGCAGTTCGGCCAGCGTGCCTTCGGCGATCAGCCGCCCGGATGCGATGACGCCGATGCGGTCCGCCATCCGCTCGGCGACTTCGAGGATATGGGTGGTCATGATCACGGTGCAGCCCGCGCTCACGCGCTCCTGCAGCAGTCCCTTGACGTGACGCGCGGATATCGCGTCGAGCCCGGTGAGCGGCTCGTCGACGATGATCAGGCGCGGGTCGTGCACCAGCGCGCCGGCCAGCGCCACCTTCTGCCGCATGCCCTTGGAAAATCCTTCGCAGCGCTCTGTGAGATGCGGCTCAAGCCCGAGCGAGCCCAGAAGCTTGCGTGCGGACGGCTCGGCGATGGCGGGATCGACGCCCCACAGGCCGGCCACGAATTCCAGATATTCCAGCGGCGTCAGCTTGTCGTAGATCATCGGTTCGTCGGAAACCCACGCCGTGATCTGCTTGGCCGCGACCGGATCCGAGAGCGCGTCGATGCCGAGCACCGAAACCGATCCGGCGTCGGGGCGCAGCAGGCCGGCCACCATGCGCAGCGTCGTGGTCTTGCCGGCCCCGTTGGGTCCGAGCAGCGCGTAGAATTCGCCGACCCGCACGGTGAGGTCGAGCGCATCGACCGCGGGACGGTCGAAACGCTTTGTTAACCCTCTGAGTTCGAGGGCCGACGGCTGCTGCAGGTGTTTCATGATGCCCGGACGATCCACGCTCCGTTTTGGCGAGCCGCACCATGGACCTAAGATGTTTCGGCGCGGTGAATCGGGCGGAGTGAATTACCCGACGATCGGCATTTCCGGACGCTGCGCAGCGCCTAGCACCTCGCGAAGCGGTGCGCTGCAGAGCCGCGTGCGGGGACGCGAATTCGGCTGCTGTTTACTTCTTTTGCCGCGCCGGGTTGCCCAAGACGGTGGCGCCCGGCGGCACATCGCGGGTGACCACGGCGCCAGCGGCTACCACTGCGTCGTCGCCGATGGTGATTCCCGGCAGGATGATCGCTCCGCCGCCGATCCAGGCGTTCCGTCCGATCAATACCGGGCGGCCGAATTCGACGCCGGTTTTCCGGATGGCCGGATCGCGCGGATGGTCGGCCGTATAGATCTGGACCGCCGGCCCGATCTGCGTTCCGGTCCCGATGGTGACAGCGACGACATCGAGGATCACACAATTGAAGTTGAGGAATACGTCCGCGCCAAGCCTGATATTATAGCCGAAGTCGCAATGAAACGGCGGCCGGATCACGGCGCCGTCGCCGACTTCCGGCAGCAGTTCGCGAAGCAGCGAACGTCTTTCAGCCGCCGGCGCCCCGAGCGCCGCGTTGTAGCGGACCATCCATGATTTTGCTGCGGCCTGATCGGCCTGAATTTCCGGATCGCCGGGGCGATATAACTCTCCCGCCAGCATCTTCTGTTTTTCTGTCTGCATGGGGCTCCATAGCATCATGCCGGCACGCCGGATACGTGCCCCGGACGCAGCGCAGCGCGTAGCACTTCGCGAAGCGGCATAAGAATGCCGCATCGCGCCCGGGACACGGGGCTTTATTTCGGCCGTATCGCGTCAGCGGTGCCTTGAATAAACGCCTGGATTTTCACCACGTCCGCTTCCGTCAGCTTGCCGGAAAAATCCGGCATGCCCTGGTCGCGGAACGGGCCCTTGAACACGAAATCCTTCAGGTTGGCGATGGTCTCGGTCGAGACATAGCCGAGGTTGCGGACATTGCCGCCCTTGTCGACGCCAGGCACGCCATGGCATTGCGCGCAGGCGGCGACATAGATCGCGGTGCCTTCGGGTACGTCCTTCGGATCGTATTTCACGCCGGCGAGCAGGCCTTCGGTCTGGTATTTCACGAAGGCCGGCGGCGGCGCCTTGCCGTCGATCGCGAAGGTATAGACCGTGCCGGGGCTTTGCAGCTCGGTGACGCGCTGCGAGATGCCGAACACGCCGCCCCAGCCGACCGCGACCGAGACATATTGCTTACCGTCGATCATGTAGGTGGAGGCCGCGGCGACCACGCCGGTCCCGGTGGGCGTTTCCCAGAGCTTTTCGCCGGACGTCGCGTTGTAAGCGATAAAGCGCCCGTCCGCGGTGCCCTGGAACACCAGATTGCCCGCCGTCGTCAGCGTGCCGCCATTCCACGGCGCCACATATTCCGCGCGCCAAACTTCCTTCTGTTTCACCGGATCCCACGCCAGCAGCCGTCCGAACGCGGGGTTCTTCGGCGGCGTGGCGTTGAGCATGAAGCCGACGTTCCACCCCGCCGCCGCGGCGAATTTCCCGGGCGCCGGATCGTTCTGCTTGAGCGTTTTTTCCGGCGTCAGGTTCAAAGGCACGCCCTGCGCCGGCAGATAGACGAGGCCGGTCTGCGGATTGAACGACATCGGATGCCAGTTGTGGGCGCCAAACGGGCCGGGAATGCTGTCGCGCGACTCCGGTCCCCGCGCTTCCGGTATCTCGATCGGCCGTCCGCTCGCGTCGTAACCCGTGGCCCAGTTCACATCGACAAAATTCTTCGCCGAGATGAATTTGCCGTTGGTGCGGTCGACCACGAAAAAGAATCCGTTCTTCGGCGCGTGCAGGATGACTTTTCGCGGCGCGCCGTCGATGTTGATGTCGGCCAGGATCATCGGCTGGGTGGAGGTGTAGTCCCAGTGGTCGCCGGGATTCTCTTGATAGTGCCAGATGTATTTGCCGGTGTCGGCATTCAAAGCCACCAGCGAAGCGAGATAAAGATTGTCGCCGCCGGCGGGGCTGCGCAGGTCGCGATTCCATGGCGAGCCGTTGCCGGTGCCGATGTAGACCATGTTGAGCTCGGGATCGAAGGTCATGGTGTCCCATGGCGTGCCGCCACCGCCGTTGATCCAGTATTTGCCGGCCGGGTCCCAGGTCTTGGCAGCCGCAGCCATCGATTCATCTTCGAACGGCTTGCTCGGATCGCCCGGCACCGTGAACCAGCGCCAGAGCTGGTTGCCGGTCTCGGTGTCATAGGCGGTGACGTAACCGCGCGCGCCATATTCCGCGCCGCCCTGGCCGATGATCACCTTGCCGTTGAAGGCGCGCGGCGCGCCGGTGATGGTGTAGGAATGCTCCTTGTCGATCAGTGTATCCTTTTCCCAGACCTTCTGGCCGGTCACCGCATCGAGCGCGATCAGGCGTCCGTCATAGGCGCCGACGAACACCTTGCCCTTGTAAAGCGCGACGCCGCGATTGACCACGTCGCAGCAGCCCTTGTAGCCCTTCTCGCGATCGACGCCGGGATCGAAGGTCCAGATCTTCTTGCCGGTGCGGGCGTCGATGGCATGCACCACGCTCCATGACGCCGTCACATACATGATGCCGTCGACCACCACCGGCGTCGCTTCGACGCCGCGGGAGGATTCGAGCGGATAGCTCCACACGAGGCCCAGCTGCTTGACGTTGTCGGTATTGATCTGGTTGAGCCTGGAAAAACGCGTTTCGGCGTAGTCGAGGCCGATGGTGGGCCAGTCGTTCGAAGTCGCGGTGTTGGCCTTGATCGCGGCGCTGTCGACCGCCGATGTCACGGCCTTGATATGCTCGGGCGATCCCTTGGTCTGCGCGATCGCGCCGCCGCAGATGAGGGCCGAACCCAGACCGGCCAGCAAGGAGTTGCGAAACAAACGACGCGCGAAATCAACCTGCGAACTGAGCCGTGTCATGATTTCCTCCCATTGGTCTCTGCTGGACCTTCAGCAATCGTATGCCTGTGCGAAGCAGCGCGTCAACCAACGCGAGACATGCGGTGCAACAAACGCAAAAACCCCGCCGGTGCGCCTACGAGGAATTTCATACTTGCACGGCCGCCATCGATCAGCCGGGTTCGCAAGCGCATCGGCTTCGACTATGCTGCCCGCGCGGCCAATGCACGCGAAGGACGACGATTTCATGCCGATGAACAAATCACCGGGGCCGGCATCGGTCGCGATCATGGTCGCCGCTGCCGCGCTGTGCGCTGACCCCGCGCTCGCGGCCGATCAAAACGGCTTCATTGCGAGGACGGCGATCGAGGGCCCGGTTTTGACATTCGACTGGCCGGCGATCGAAGTCGGCGTCGCCAGTTACGAGGAGGGACCGACCGGCGTCACGGTGATCCGATTCCCGAAGCGCGCCTCGATGATGGTCGATGTCCGCGGCGGCGCGCCGGGTACGGTGAATACCGATTCGCTGAGGCTCGGTTACGGCCGTCCGTTCACCGACGCCATCGTATTCTCGGGCGGATCGGCCTATGGCGAGGAAGCCATCACGGCGGTCGCGACCGGACTGAAGGATGACGGGGTCCGGTCAGGCGATTGGACCGACGTGGCTTTTGTACCTGGTGCCATCGTCTACGATTTCGGCGGCCGCCGGTTCAATGAAATCTATCCCGACAAGCGCCTCGCGCAGGCGGCGTTGCGCGCGTTGCGGCCCGGGGTGTTTCCGCTCGGCGCCCAGGGCGCCGGACGGATGGCGATGCAAGGCGGTTATTTCGGATGCAATGCGCATTCCGGGCAGGGCGGCGCGTTCCGCCAGATCGGCGCCGTCAAGATTGCGGCCTTCACGGTCGTCAATGCTTACGGCGCGGTGACCGATCGCGCGGGCAGGCTGGTCGCCTGCAACAAGCCGAAGTCCTGGGGCAATTTGACCGCGACCTCGGAATTGCTGCGGAATCTTCCGCAAAGCCTGAACGCCAACTGGGACGCCGCGGCGGTCGCGCCCGATGCGGGAGGCACCAGAAACACCACGATTAGCCTGATCGTCACCAATCAGAAGCTCGATACCGCCTCGCTGCAGCGCATGGCGGTCCAGGTCCATACCTCGATGGCGCGGGCGATCCAGCCTTTCTCGACCAGCGAGGACGGCGACACGCTGTTTGCCGCTTCGACGCAGGAAGTCGACAGCGAATTCAGGCCGGTGACACTGACCACGATCGCCAGCGAGGTGATGTGGGATGCGGTGCTTGCGAGCGTTCCCGACAATGCGACCTCTGCGCCGCCGGCGGCGAAGCCGGCGATCGTGAGCGCGGACAAGCTCGCGGCGTATGCGGGGACTTACGAATTCGGCGCGGCGCAAACCTTCGGCGATGGCGGGCTCGGCCTCGATGTCCGCATCCGGGACAGCCGCGTCAAGGTGTCGCCGCTGGAGGGCCTGCCGGCGGCGCGTGCCGGCGTGCTGGCCGGGGATACGGTCACCCACCTCGACGGTGCGCCGCTCAAGGGCCTGTCGCTCAACGCCGTGCTCGACAGGATGCGCGGCGCGCCCGGCAGCACGGCGATCCTGACCATCGTCCGCGACAGCGTCGATCAGCCGGTCGACATCGCGGTGGTTCGAGCGCCGATTGCGCTGCGGGCGCTGCTGCGGGTCAAGGCAGACCGCGGAAGCCTCTCGGTCGAAGCGATCGGCGGCCGCCGGGTGTTCGACTTCGACCGCTCCACGCCGACGCCGGTACTTCCGCTGTCGGATACCGAGTTCTACGCCGAGAGCCGCTCCATGACGCGCATCGCGTTCACCTTAGACGGAGCGGGCAAGGTATCGGGAGCGGTGCTCAATCCGGGGCGATGGGAGCAGAAAGGCGTGAAGATCGACTAGGCGGTGAGCTTATGAACGCACGGCCCGCCAGAGTCCGCGCGATGTCAATGCAGCGATCTCCGGTCAGGTGGGTTCAGCGGTTGAATCGCGACGGCCTTGCGAAAGTGTCTCGACCAGGCCCACTGTCCAGCACATCGGGCATCCGCGCAGCGCGGCAAGGGCGGCAACGCCCGCGCCCAAGGAAGCCCAAGGGTGCGCGGTCTGATCGACAATGGCCCAAGCGAGTAGCGCCGCCGCAACCGCGCCGCGCATCAGGTGTGCGCCCAGGAAGGCGCTCCCGAACATGCCAGTCCCACGAAAGTAATTCATGTGCCTTCTCCTCCGCTGTGCTTTGTGCCGAGCAGATATTCGCGCACCAGAGCGCGGGCGCGGCGCAGCCGGCTTTTGGCCGCTTCGCGGGTCACGCCGAGCCGCCCGGCGATTTCCCAAATCGTCAGATCTTCGAGATCCCGCAGCAGCAGCACTTCGCGATGGGACGGCGAAAGCGACTCGATCGCATTGACGAGGTCGATGCGCAACTCGTCCGGCGGGACCTTTGCGAGCTCCCGTGACGCTTCCAGGCTGGCGAGCTCCTCGACTCCGCGCATCAGCATCAACGCCGGTAGCATGCAAAGGCGCGCGATGACGGTCAGCAGCCAGCCGGCGAGTGCGGCGGGACTGCGGATCGTGCCCACGCGGCGGTACACGACGATGAGGGCTTCCTGCACCACATCTTCGATGGCCGAGGCGCGGTAGCAAAGGCGCTGGGCGTAGCGTCGAATGTCCGGCTGCAGGGCCACCAGCAACTCGGTGAGCGCGTGCCGGTCACCCGACTGAGCCGCGAGCAGGAGATCGCTTGATACGCGCCCCAAGGCGGTCACCCCTTCAGTGGTTCGCGGCCGGCGACGGCGCACCCAGGGCAATAGCCGAACACCCCGGTGACCAGCGTCACCACACCCGCGCCGCCGAGCAACAGCCCGAGCGGCGAAGCGTGCAGCGCAACCACGCCGCAGAAGAGCATCAAACCTCCGCCGATCAGCCTGGCCGCGCGCTCCCACCCGCCAACGTTCTTCCTATACCACATGGTTCTGCACTCCGGTTCGTGACGCGCCGTTATGGCGCATTCACTTCAGACAAGAGGGCGCAAACCCCGCGCCGGGGTCGCGGCGCAAAAAAATAATTTTTGGGGCGTGACAGCTTCAGCAGGCTGGGGTGGCATCGGGCCGGCGCCTGAAGCGATCGGCGGCCGGCCGGGTGTTCGACTTCGACCGGTCCACGCCGACGCCGGTACTTCCGCTGTCGGATACCGAGTTCTACGCCGATAGCCGTTCCTCCACCTGCATCGCGTTCACTGTGGACGCCGCAGGCAAGGTATTGGGGGCGGTGCTCAATCCCGGCCGTGGGAGCAAAGGGTGTGAAGATCGACTAGGCGTTCTTTCCAGAAAGTTGCTGGTCTGAAACTCGACGGGGTTGCCGTATTCTCCCGGAATACGACTACACCACCTCGCGCGATATTACTTTGGTTTGACGGCAACAACAATCGAGCCGAGATAATCGGTGGGGCGTATACTTGAAAATCCTCACCATGGAACGTCGTGTCATGTATTACTGTCGAGGTTTATACATAAAACTACGTAGTCAAAGGTTGACCACAATTAGGCCTAATAGTTTCCTGCGCGGCTTGGCCAATGAATAAATTGCTGCGATTGTTCGGTTAAAATCTACATCCTTCGCGTGTTTCACGAAATTTGCTCTGCCCGGGCCCGGGCGCTTTCGCAGTGCAGCCCTCGGTGATAAGCAGCGTTACTAGCGAATATTGCGGAAATACTAACTTATCGCGGTGCATCAATTGAATTTTGCCGGCAAATTCGGATCGCATGCGGATTTCGGGCTCCGCGCCCATAGCTCCATCGACTCCCTATCGAAGGTCGCCGACACCGTCACGGTTCCAGACGCGCATCTGCTGTTTTCTGGAGATTTCGAGCGATCCGGAGCAGACCTGATCATCTCGGACCACCACCATCGTGTGGTGGTGCCGAACTACTTCAACGGCGACAAGCGGCCGGCGCTGGTCTCGGCGCAAGGAGCGCCGCTCGATCCGAGGTTCATCGACGCATTGACCGGGCACGTTCAATACGCCCAGGCGGCAGGGACGGCCGCTGCCGCCAAGGTCGTCGGTCATGTCGTCAAGATGACAGGCAGCGCCAGCATCGTCCGCAACGGCGTGACCATCGCTGTCAACAACGGCGACGTGGTCTACCAGAACGACGTGGTGCAGACCGGCAGCGGCTCCACCCTCGGTCTGGTGATGATTGACGGAACGACGTTCAACATGACCGCCAACGCGCGGCTGATGATGAACGACCTGACGTATGACGCGACCAGCACCTCGAACACGTCGCTGTTCACTCTGGTGCAGGGTGCCGCGACCTTCGTCGCCGGCCAGGTCGCCAAGTCCGGCGACATGAAGGTTTCGACGCCGGTCGCAACCCTGGGCATTCGTGGCACCGCGGTGATTCTGGACATCTCGGCGATCGACGGCACGGTGTCGGTCTCGGTAGTCAACCAGCGCGACGGCCTGATCCATGCTCTGCAAGTCTACAACACTCGCGGCGACCTGATTGGGACGGTGACCAGCAATGGTTCGGCGTTGACCTTGAGGCCTACCGCTTCCTTCGAAGTGATTGCCCAGGAAAGCAACAAGACCGTCGCGCAGGTCTTGAGCGAGTTCAACGCTTTTCAGCAGCTGTTGAGCACCTACGAAATCGGCAAGCAGCTGGTGCCGAACACGCCGTTCCCCACCGATGGCAGGCGGGGCGACAACACCCAGCAGCCTCTCACGAAATTCGCCGGCAGCACGATCAGTCCGATCGATTCCACCACCACAAAATTCAATGCGGATATCGCAAGCACCAGGGATGTGAGGAGCGGAGCGGGGAGCGATGATGCCGCGACGCTCAAGCCAACAAGCGATGGAAGCGGCCCCGTAACCAAGGTTGCCGTCACGATCGGCGATGCGCCGGTTCAGTTCGTTGAAGTTGCCGCCACATCGGTGCCCTTCGTCGTGACGCCATCGCCGATTTCGCGCATTTCATCGGGGCCGGGCGACCATTTCGGCCCGGCGATGAGCGCCGACGGCCAATTCGTGACCTACGATCCCGACGGCGCGATCTACCTGTTCGACCGGCAAACCGGCGCTACCAAGCCCATTGCATCGCCGGGAGGGGGCTTCACCTACGGTTCGCCGACCATCAGTTCGGACGGTCATTTCGTCGTCTACCAGGGGTCGGACGGCACGCGGTCCTGGATTTTCATCTACAATAACGATGCTTCCGATCCGGCGCATTACGGTCAGACCACCCGGCTGATGTCGGGAGGCCAGCCTGCGATCAGCGGCGACGGCAGCAAGCTTGTGATCGAGCAAGGCGGAAGCATCGGGCTGTACGATCAGCAAGGCCACGAACTTGCAAACTTCACGGCGGCGGCGCTCGGCATCAGCGGGACGCTCTGGAAGCCTGCCATCAGCGCCGACGGCCATGTCGTCGCATTCTGGAGTTCCAATTCATCGTCGCCCGGAGCGTCCGGCCAACTCTTCAGCTATGACCTGTCGACCGCGACCGTCAGGTCCATCGCGAGCACCGCAACGGGCGCCGGCGACAGCGCGGCTTCGTTCAGCGCAGACGGCCATTACGTCGTCTATCAAAGCGATGCGCCGGCGGGGCATTCGGAAGTCTATCTGTACGACTTGCGCGCCGGCCGGGTGATCTTCCACACCGCAAATCCTGACTCCAGCACCAATCCGGTGCTCAGCCCGGATGGCCATTTCATCATTATGGCCAGTGATGCGAAGCTGACGGCCGAGGACAGAAACGCCTTCACCGATATCTATGTCGTTGACGTCACCGATCCGTCGCATCCCGTCTACAAGCTTGTTTCGGTTCTCGACGATGGCACCCAGGGTGATGCCGCGTCGAACCTCGGCGCCGCCATCAGCGCCGGCGGACAGTTCGTCGCGTTCGGCAGCAGAGCCTCGAATTTTTCAAGCGGCGACGCGCCCGGCACCGGCGATATTTTTGTGGTCGATCCGGCGTCGGGCCACAGCGCGATTATTCTGGAAGGCCGCAATTCGCCCGCGGTGTTGAGCGCGAGCGGCGCAATCCAGCTTACCGGCGATCACAGCGGGGTCACGCTCGGCGTTTCCGATTCGAGACTGAGTGCGGCATTCGATTCGCACGGCAATATCCAATGGAGCTTTAGCGAACCGCGATCCGACTTCGCGTCGCTGCAGCCGGGCCAGATATCGGTGCAGAATTTCGTCATTACGCTGCGCACGGACCGCAGCACGACGGAGGTTCCGGTCAAGATCAGCATCTACGACGTGGATCAGCCCGCCGTCGCGGTGGCGGACGCGGCGCCGGTCGCCAGCCCGGTCACGCTGGCGGGGGGCACCGAAGATACCGGCTATACCATCACCGCGGCCGCGCTGCTGGCCGGTGTCACCGATATCGACGGACCGTCGCTGTCCATCAACGCGGTAGGCATCCTCAGCGGCGGCGGCAGCATCGTCGACAACCACAACGGCACCTTTAGCTACACGCCGGCGCCGAACTACAACGGACCGGTGGTATTCAGCTATACCGCGTCGGACGGAACGCTGTCGGCAAGTTCTACAGCGAGCCTCAACATTGCCGCCGTCAATGACGCGCCGACGGTAGCGTCGGCGGTGACGGGTGGCGGTGCCGAGGGCTCGGGGGTCGCGACCGTCAACCTGCTGAATTTTGCCTCCGACGTCGATGCCGGCGCCGTGCTGAATGTGAAAAACCTGGTCTGGACCGACACCGGCAGCGGGTTTCCCGCCGGCGTAACCCTGAGCGCGGACGGCAATTCGCTGCTGGTCGACACCAACAACGTCGCCTACGACCACCTCGCGCAAGGCGGGTCATTCGTTGCGCATTTCAGTTACGACGTGGTCGACGAGAACGGTGCCCTGGTGCATCAGACCGCGACGGTCACGATCGGCGGCACCAATGATGCGCCGGTGATCCTGCAAACCACGGGTTTGATCGGGGTCGGGTTCAACGCTTCGAGCCATCAGAATTTCATCGCTGCGATAGATCCGGGTTCGGGTGCTGTCACCACGCTGAACAATTTTACATTCGATAGCGGCTTCTGGGTTGCCTATACCCTGACGGCATCGGGCAACGATCTCTACGCGCTTTCTTCGCCGGGGTCGGCCGTCAACGGCTCGCTTTACGATTTCGATGCCGCGACCGGCGCATTGAAGTCGGTTGTCGCGGCCGGCGTGCAATTTCAGGCACTGCGCGCGGAGTCGAACGGCACGCTGATCGGAATCGGATACGATTTTTCGATCAACAAGAACTTCATCGCGACGATCGACCCGCATTCGGGCGCAGTCACCACGCTGAACAATTTCACGTTCGACAGCGGGTTCTGGGGTCCTGCAAGCCTAACCGCATCGGGCAACGATCTTTACGCGCTTTCTTCAGCGACGCCCGGAGGCGGACATGGTTCGCTGTACGATTTCAATGCGACCACCGGTGCCCTGAAATCGGTGGTTTCACTCAGTGTAGAGTTTCAGGGACTGCGCGCGGCGCCCAACGGCAAGCTGATCGGAATCGGATACGATACTTCAACTGCCCAGAACTTCATTGCCACCGTCCATCCTCTCACCGGCGCAGTCACCAAGCTGAACAGTTTCAAGTTCGATAGCGGGGGCTGGCTCGGCTCAAGTCTCATCGTGTCGGGCAACGATCTTTACGCGATTTCTTCGCCGGGGCCGGCCGTCAACGGCTCGCTGTACGATTTCGACGCCACAACGGGCGCGCTGAAGTGGGTGGTCCCGGCCGGTACCCAATTTCAGGAGCTTGTCGCCGGAGGCCACGGCTCGGGCGGCGTCTCCGTTGCGGGCATGGAGGGCTCCGGCACGGCCAGTGTGAACCTGCTGCAGAACGCCTTCGATGTCGACGACGGCGCGGTGCTGCACGTCGCCAACCTGGTTCGGACGGACGGCGGCGGCATTCTTGCCGGCTTTGCGCTCAGCGCCGACGGCAATTCGATCACGGTCGACACCGACGACCCTGTCTACAACAGCCTTGCGCAGGGCCAGACCCTTACAGCTCATTTTGGCTACGACGTGGTCGACGAGCACGGCGCGTCGGTTCATCAGATTGCAGCCTTCACGATTGTCGGTACCAACGACGCGCCAACCATCACAAGCGCGGCCTTGAGCGTGGTTGAGGGCGGCGCCATCGTGCTGAACGCGGCGGACATCGGGGTCACCGATCCGGACAGTGCAAGCTTTACGTTCGCGGTCACGAACGTCACGCATGGCAAATTCCAGACCACCGTGAATGGCAGCAACTGGGTCGACGCCACCAGCTTCACGACCGCCGCCCTGAGCGCGGGTCATGTCCGCTTCGTCCATGACGGCAGCGAACTTGCGCCTTCCTTCCTGATCAAGGCCAATGACGGCGCCGCCGTCAACAATCTGAGCAATGTGCAGGCAGCAAGCATCAGCTTCAGCCATGTCAACGACGCGCCCGTAATTACCACCGCGACCCTGACGATTTCGGAGGGCGGCACGGCGGTGCTGGACGCCTCGAACCTCGCTGTGTCCGACCCCGATAACAACAACTTCGTCTTCACCGCTTCCAATGTCAGCCACGGCACTTTCCAGGTTACGGCGGACGGGAGCAATTGGGTCCCCGTCACGACGTTCAACAGTAGCAATCTCAACGACGGCCAGGTCCGCTTCGTCCATGACGGGAGCGAGGACGCACCCGCCTTTTCGATCCAGGCCGATGACGGCACCGGCAGCAACAGCCTGAGCAAGGTGGTCGCGGGCAGCGTTACCTTCAGTCACGTCAATGACGCGCCGGTAGTCGGCAGCAGCCCGATTTCCGAAATAGCCGTTGTCAACTCAGGTGACATTTTGGCGTTTACGGGACAAGTGGTGGGCCGATCCATTGGCGTGCTAAGCGGCGATGGGCATGGTGGTTTTACGCCGGCTGTGGTCGTCAGCGTCGGCAACAGCCTGAAGCCGCTGCAGGCTTCGCTGGGCGACATGAATGGAGATGGTATCCCGGATCTTGTGGTCAGAGATGGCGGCGATCTCAGCATTCTCATGGCGGATGCGGCCGGCAGCTTTTCGCCGGCAGCGAGCATCGCTACGGGTGTCGGCGCATTCAAGCTGATAGACATCAATGGCGACGGGTTGCTCGATCTCGTTACTACCGATGTCGGCGGCCACGCCAGGGTTTTGGCCGGCGACGGCCATGGCGGGTTTTCGCCGATCGCAGCTGGAGCCAACTTTCCCGGGGCCGGGTTTGTGGCCGCGGACGTCAATGGTGACGGCTTTCCCGATATTGTTACGGGTGACAACAACACGGTGAGCGTGCAGATCGGTGACGGTCACGGAGGTTTCTCGTCGCCCGTCACATTCGCGAACGGAATCGCCGCATCCCACTTGGCGCTTGGTGATGTGAATGGTGACGGCGCGACCGACATCGTGACCGTCGCTGGCACGTTCGATCCCATCACTTTCGCTCTCGGTGCGAAGGTCAGCGTGCTGCTTGGTGACGGCCATGGCGGCTTCTCAACGCCTAACCTCCTCACTCCCGGCGGTATCAATCCCGCTGCCATCGGGCTCGCAGACCTAAATCACGACGGCGCAGCGGACATAATCACAGCCGATCCCACCCGGAGCCAGATCAGCATAATCTCAAGTGACGGTCATGGCGGGTTTCTCCAGCCGGTTTTCCTGACCGACGGGCTGTCGGGCCCGATATCGGTGGTGGTGGCCGACATCACCGCCGACGGGATCCTGGACATCGTCACTACGGATACCAGCGGGAACGTCGCCCTGCTTGCCGGCGACGGTCATGGTGGCTTCTCACCGACGGTCAAATTCCCCAGCGGCGGCAATTCCCCGACTGCGATTGATGGGATTGATGTTTCAGGCGCCGTCGCGCCGCGTTACATCGAAAATCTAGCTGCGAGACGGATCGATCCGGGGCTGACGATATCCGATCCGGACAGCCAAAATCTTGTTTCCGCGACGGTTTCGATCTCCAATGGTTTCCGTGCCGCGGAGGATATTCTGGGCTTCACGGACCAGAACGGGATCCATGGCAGCTATAATTCCTCGACTGGTGTGCTGACGCTGAGCGGCGTATCGAGCGTCGCAAATTACGAGGCTGCACTCCGGTCGATCACGTATTTCAACAGCAGCGATAACCCGTCAGGTGCCACGCGAACCGTAACCTACCGGGTCGATGACGGTTCATCGCAAAATCATTCCAGCAATATTTTTAATGCATCCATCGATGTGGTACCGACCAACGACGCCCCGGTCATCACCCATGCATCGTTGACGATCGCCCAGGGCCACACCGTCACCGTTACGACCGCCGATATCGATTTCTCCGATCCCGACAATTCCGTCGTCACCTACACCGCCTCGAACATCAGCCACGGGCATTTCGAGATCGGCGTTGGAAACACCGCCGATGAGACCACGACCTTTACATCGGCAGATGTTGCGGCCGGCCTCGTCAGCTTCGTCGATGACGGAAGTTCTGGGGCGCCGACATTTAAGCTCACTCCGAACGACGGGAGCATCGAAGGTTTAACGGTGGACGGTGTCGTCACATTCTCCGCCGCGAATTATACGCTGACCTCGAGCGAAGGCGTCACCATCAACGTCACGCCGCAAGGCGCGACCAGCGGCTTTGTATTTCCCGGGGCCGGCAATGTGACGACGCCGGGGGTTCCGGAAGACCGCATCGCCATCGGCTACGATGTCGGCGGCGGTCATGTCGTGCTCGACAACGCGCCGCTGCTCGGCGTTCACCAGATGGCGTCGCCGAGTTCGGAAACCCATTCCTCCGGCGGCACCACCTTCGTTTCCACCACGCTGGATGCCGGCCACGATGTCACGCTGAAACAGACGATCGCACTCGGCAGCGATGCGAATTTCTTCACCACCACCATCGAGATCGACAATAACGGCCTTTCGGATATTTCCAACCTGCGCTTCCTGCGCAATTTCGACCCGGATCAGGACGTGCTGGTGCGCGGTCCCTACGAAACCTTCAACGACGTCGTGCAAAAGCCGGACGGCGCGGAGAATTTTGCCATCGTCTCGGCCGTTGGAGTCAAGTCTCACACCACGGTGGCGATGGTGGGTCTCGGCGCGGAGTGGCAGGGCTCGGTGTTTGGTTTCACCAATACCGATCCGTACGCGACGCAGGCTTTCGACTTCCCTGTGGATCCCAATGGCACGAAGGCCGACCTGTCGCTGTCGCTCACCAGCAGCCTCGGCACGCTTCATGCCGGAGACCACGTCGAGGTCACTTATATCACCACCAACAATGTCGCGACCGTAGGTGACAACGCGCTGTATGGCAGCTCCGGAGCCGACACCATCAACGGCCTCGGCGGCGATGATTTTCTGATCGGCCTTAAGGGGGCCGACACTTTCGTGTTCAACGCCGCCTCGGGCGACTCGGGTCACAGCACCATCGCCGACTTCACGCCGGGACAAGACAAGATCAGCCTGGACTACCTTGCGTTCGATTCCAACAATCCAAACGACTTCGCCGATTGGCTTGGAACCTACGCGACCGACATGAACAACAGCCATGATGTGCTGATCGACCTGAATGTGGACGGCAATAGCGCAGGCGTCGAGACCATCCTGTTGAAGAACGTTGTGAGCGCAAACCTGCAGGCCTCCGACTTTATCCTTCACACTACGTGATCGATTCGTTTAAGCGTGATATCCAGCCAGCATGAAGCGACTGCGGATATTGCGGCGGTGGTTCAAGCGGCGGTTCGGCTATGCGCGGCTGTTATGCGTCGGACTGCTGATCGGACTCGCCGCGCTGCGCGTCGCCGATCCGGCGCCGATCGAGGAGTTCCGGGTCAGGACCTTCGATACCTTCCAGGTGATCGATCCCCGCGTGAAAACCGCAAAACCGGTTCGCATCGTCAACATCGACGAAAAGAGCCTGGCAAAATTCGGCCAGTGGCCGTGGCCGCGAACCCGTGTCGCCGACCTGGTGACTAACCTGACCAAGCTCGGGGCGGTCGCGATCGGTTTCGACATCATGTTCGCCGAATCGGACCGGCTCAATCCGGCCGCTGCCGCCGATAGCCTGCGCAACCTCGACGACGATACCCGGGCCAAACTGCGCGCGCTGCCGAGCAACGATGACATCCTGGCGGAGACGATGCGGCAGTCACGCGTGGTGCTCGGCGAAACCGGATTGCCCTATGTCCTGGCCGAGCTCGACAAGGAGCTGCCGCTGACCGGGCTTGCCATGCTGGGGGAGGACCCGCAGCGTTTCATGCTGAAGTTTCCGGGCCTGCTGCGCTCAACGCCGGTGCTGGAAGCAGCCGCCGAGGGGCGCGGCCTGCTCACGATCTGGACCGAGCGCGACGGCATCGTGCGCCGGGTGCCGGTGATCATGCAGGCGCAGGGCGTGACCATGCCCTCGCTCAGTTTCGAGATGCTGCGGGTGGCGACCGGCACCGATACGATCTTCATCAAATCCAACGAGGCGGGCATCGCGAGCGTCGCGGTCAAGGGTTTTGCGGTCCCCACCGACCGCAACGGCCAGCTCTGGGTGCATTTCGCTCACCACGATCCGTCGATCTATGTTTCGGCGGCCGACGTGCTGGAAGGAAAGGTCGACCCCGAGACCGTCGCCGGCAGGCTGGTATTGATCGGGACGTCGGCCGCCGGCCTGCTCGACGTCAAGACCACGCCGATTTCCCCGGTGATGCCCGGCGTCGAAATCCACGCCCAGGTGCTGGAAGCCGCGCTGACCGGACAGTTGCTGTCGCAGCCGCCCTGGGGGCCGCTCGCTGAATTCCTCTCGGCCATGATACTTGGCGTGGCGATCATCTGGTTCGCTCCGATGTTCGGGCCGAAATCCCTGGTCGCCGTCGGCGCGTTCTTCGCCACCCTGCTGGTGGGAACGTCCTGGTACTATTACTCGCAGCACAGGCTTCTGATCGATTCCACCTATCCGCTGCTGTCGACCACCGCGATCTATCTGACGCTGATCTTCTCGAGTTTTGCCCGCGAGCAGGCGCAGCGGCGGCAGATCCGCTCGGCGTTCGGCCAGTATCTGTCGCCGGCGCTGGTCGAGCAGCTCGCGCAGGCCCCCGAGCGGCTGGTGCTCGGCGGCGAGGAGCGCGAGATGACCGTCATGTTCAGCGACATGAGGGGATTCACCTCAATCTCGGAGACCTACAAGAACGATCCGCAGGGCCTGACCGAACTGATGAACCGTTTCCTGACGCCGCTCACCAATGCGATTCTCGATCGCAAGGGCACCATCGACAAATACATGGGCGACGCCATCATGGCGTTCTGGAACGCGCCGCTCGAGGACAAGGAGCACCAGATCAACGCCTGCGAAGCGGCGCTCGACATGCTGGAGCAGGTCGACGCGCTCAACAAGGAGCGCGAACAGGAAGCGCGAGAGGGCGGTCACGCCTATATTCCGCTCAACATCGGCGTCGGACTGAATACCGGCACCTGCGTGGTCGGCAACATGGGCTCCGATCTGCGCTTCGACTATTCGGTGTTCGGCGACAGCGTCAATCTCGCCTCGCGGCTGGAGGGACAATCCAAGGAATATGGTTTCCCGATCATCGTCGGCTCCAACACCGCGCTCGCCGCCAAGGAGAGGTTCGCGATCCTCGAACTCGACTTCATCATGGTGAAGGGCAAGACCGAGCCGGAAGTGATCTATGCCATCGCCGGGCGCGAGGAAACCGCGCAGTCCGGCCGCTTCCAGCGCCTGCGCAACCTGACCATCGAGATGCTGGCGTGCTACCGCAGCCGCGACTGGGAGGGTGCACTGGCCGCGATCGAGCGCGGCCGCCGCACCGATGAGGCTCACTCGCTAGAGCTGCTCTACACTCTCTACGAGACGCGGATCCGCGGCTTCCAGAAAGACCCCCCGCCGCAGGACTGGAACGGCGCCTTCGCGCTGCTGACGAAATAGAATCGCCGCTCCCGTAGCCCGGATGGAGCGAAGCGCAATCCGGGACTTCGCGGCCGGCTCGCACCGCCCCCGGATTTCGCTGCGCTCCATCCGGGCTACGAAACTGCTGACGAAGTAGCTGCAGTCGTGCCCCGGACGCAGCGCAGCGCGTAGCTATTGCGAAGCGGTGCGCTGCTGAGCCGGGGCCGTAACGGACGCTGGCGTTCGGTACGGTCCCGGCTCTGCGGAGCGGCATGAAGAATGCCGCACCGCGTCCGGGACACGAAAGTCGTCATCAGAACGAGATCTTCAGCCCGCCATTGCCGTAGAAGTCGTTGCCGCCCGTGCGCGCGAAGGTCTGCGACACATTCGCCATCAGCGCGACGTTGTTCCAGACCGGCGCCACGACGCCCGCGGCGATGCGGCCGTAGACGTTGTGCGAATTGGTATTCGGGATCGCCCAGTTGTTGATGATCAGCGGGGCCGACGTCGCGCCGAACTGAATGATGCGGCCGTTGCCGATGATGTCGTCATCCGCGGTCAAATTCACATAAGGGCTGATGAGCTTTCCGCCGACCCAGAACGGGAAGCGGAATTGCGCGCCGACGCTGCCGATCAAGGTCTCGGCGGTCTGCTCGCTGACATTGAGCGTCAGCACCGGATCGCCGGCTTCGGTGTAGCTGTTCACCTTGGCGCGGGCGTAAAGCAGGCTGCCGATCGGGCCGGCCTGGATCTTGTCCGGCGTGCCGAACAGATAGCCGATCTTGCCGGCAGCGACGAAGCTCATTCCATCGGGATTCGAGGTGATCATGTCGACGACGCCGGGGCGGACGTTGCGATAGTTCTGCCAGCCGACGGTGGCGAGGCCCTGCAGGAACAGGTTGGCGTTGGCCCATTCGCCATAGGCGCCGATCTGATAGGCATTGGCTTCGGTGGTGCCTTGATTGTTGAACAGCCGCGCCTTCGGATTGGAGTAGTCGAACGCGCCGCCGACAAATGCGTTGGCATTGATGCGATACTCGGTGCCGATGGTGCCGCCGACGCTGTCGAGATTGAAGCCTCTCGAAGCCACGTTGGCCTGGCGATCGCTGACCGCGCCGTTGGCCAGCATATAGAACGACCACGGATTGTAGGCGACCGGCCGGGGTGGCGGCGCCTTGGTATAGGGCGCCTTCAGATCGGCCGCATAGGAATTCATGGTCGCCGCGAACCCGCTCGTTTCGCGGAAGGTGTCGAGCCGGCCGAACAGCGTCGAGGCAAAGCCCATCGCGGACGACAGGCCGACGTCGGCCTGCGGCCCGATGGTGAGTGGCGCATTGAGCCGGTTGACGATGTATTCGCCCAAAATCGCGAAACCATGCGAGGTCAGGTGCAGGGCGTCAAAATAAAACAGGAAGTTGTTCTGCAGCGCCGGATTTCCGATACAGGAAAGCGGGCAGGCGCCAGCACTGGTCAGTCCGTAACGTGACGGGTCCGCCTTGATCTGAGTTCCGATCAACGAGACGTCTACCAGCTCAACGCGCACGCCAGAGCGGGCGATCGCCGCAAGCGCCGCCTGCATCTGCGCGTTATAGTTCTGGCTGAAGGCGGTGCCGATCGCAGCAGCCGGATTGCCGGTAGCCTCCGGCAACTGGCCGACGTCGCCGGTCGTGAAAACGATAGTGCGGGCGCCTGCGCCCACCAGCGCATTGATGCCGGCGAGCGCCTGGTTGGCGCTGACGGTTGCGGCCGCATTCACGCCGGCTAGCGTACCGCCGGTCTGGTAGTATTGTCGGGCGTCATTGCCGCCGATGCTGATCTCGACCAGATCGCTCGGGGCGATTGTCTTGCCCGCCGCGATGAACCCCTGCCATTCTTGGGCGAAGCCGGGAATTCCTGGTCCAACCGTATTGTCTGTTCCGGTCTTGGCGCCGCCGATGGCGAAATTGTTTTGCGCAATCCCAAGCAGCGATGAGGTGGTATCGACGAAGTTGGTGCCGCCGCTGAACCGGCCGGTGGGATATTGCACCGGGTTCGGCACGCCCAGGATCTTGAACAGGTTTCCAGTGTCCGCGTAGCTGTCGCCGAACGCCTGGATGACGCCGAAGGTCGTTTGCGCCCTGGCCTCGCCGACCGGCAAAAGTGCTGCGCTGATTGCCAGAACCGATGCACAAGCAAGTGCTGTATTTCGTGTTGAAGTCATGGTCTGAATCCCCCGATGCGTATATTTGTCCCGGGGAAAGCTTTCATAGCTCCGCATGCGGCACAAGCGCACACACCGTTTGGTTGTAGCGCTTTGATTGTTTTTTGGGCGATGTGCTCTTAACGCACCAGTTTGCGCCGCACCAAAATACCGACCTTGGCGACATGCACCACGAGCGGGCAGCCAAAGCGCTTGTCGTGGCGATTTGTCGCTATTTATCTTCTCGTAAAGGTTGTGGCTACCCTCGCTGAACGAGGTAGCCGTTTCTTACTCCAGCCCGATCGTGGTCAGATCCTGAAACCAGTGCTGCGCCTGCACGAATTTCTTCACCTTGGGCGACAGCGCATGCGGGTTGGTGTCATGCACCACCCACACCAGCACGGCATCGTCGACGATCAGCGCATGCGCCTGCGCCAGCAATTCATCCTGCCGCGCGGAATCGAAGGTTTGCTTGGCCTCGTCGATCAGGGCATCGACCTTCGGGTTCTTGTAGCCGCCCCAGTTCACCCCGACCGGCGCGATCTGGCCGGAGTGGAAGAAGCGGACGATCGCGTACAGCGGGTCGGAGGTCACATAGGCAATGTTGTTGGCGGTGATGTGGGCATTCATCTCGTCTGCCGCGCCCTTGCGCCAATGGGTGTAGAGCGTTTCCAGCTCGACCACCTTGAAGTCGATATCGATGCCGATTTCCTTGAAACTCTGCTGCAGGAATTCGTTCATCGGCAGCGACAGCATCTGGCCGGTGCCGCCCTGGGCGATGATGAAGGTCGTCTTCAGCGGCTTTTCGGGGGAATAGCCGGCTTCCTTGACGAGTTTCTTCGCCTCCGCGAGATCGGTTTTGAGGTCGAAGCCGGGCTTGCCGAACCAGGGGCTCGACGGATCGACCTGGCCCTTGGCGGGTTTGGCAAGGCCATTCATCAATCCCACCACCGCGTCGCGGTCGATGGCGAGATTGAGCGCCTTGCGCAGGCGCACATCCGTCCATGGCGAGCCCGGCAGCACGCTCAAGTGATAATTCCAGACATGGGGCGTGATGTTGTCGACGATCCGCATCCCTGCCGATTTCAGCTGCGGCACCGCATCCGGCGCCGGCGTCTCGATCAGGTCGACCTGGCCCGCGAGCAGCGCGTTGGTTCGCGTCAGGGCTTCCGGCATCGGAATCAGGATCAGCTTGTCGGTTTTCGGAATCCGCTTCTTGTTCCAGTAGTCCTCGTTCTTGCTCAACTCGGCGAGTTCGCGCGGCACCAGCTTCGTCAGCTTGAACGGACCGGTGCCGGAGGGCTGGCTGGCGAACTTGTCCCAGTCCTTGCCGAGCTTGTCGTATTGCGCCGGGCTTGAGACCAGGAACCACAGCATCTGATAGGGGAAGAACGAGTCGACGGTCTTGGTCGTGATTTCGACGGTGGAATCGTCGATCTTGGCGTAGCTCGCAACCGACGGCAGACGGGTCTTGACCTGCGCGCTCTGCCGCTTGTCGAATTGCGGCGCCTTGTCGTTGAGCACCTTGTCGAGATTCCAGATCACGGCGTCGGCGTTGAAGTCGCTGCCGTCATGGAATCTCACACCTTGCCGCAGCGTAAACCGCCACTTGGTCTTGTCCTTGTCATCAACCTTCCATTCGGTTGCGAGCCCGGGCACCAGCTTGCCGGGGCGGTCGGAGACGTCCATTTCCCAGGCCACCAGCGGATCGTAGATCGTGTAGGCGGTGAACTGATAGGCACCCGCGCCGCGATCGGGCTGTCCTGTGGTCAGCGGAATATCCGCCATCGAGATTCCGTACCGCACAACCGATTCCGCCCGTGCTGGAGCGGCGGCTGTGAGGACTGCGAGAGCGGCAAGAAAGATCGAATTGCGAACGCGCATGAACTCGGCTCCATTGGGGAAAGTTTGAGCTTCAGTAAGCAAGCTTGATGCCAGATCAGGCATTGCGTCCGACTTCGTGCCGACCCGCGACCAATTGTGCCGTCAGCGATTAATTGGACGAATGGTTCTCGCCATTGGCACAGCCGTTGCATAAGATTGCATAAGAATTAATCAGCGAAAGCCGAGAAGGAAATGACAACGATGCGTACCGAAAGCCCCGTGAAAAGCCGGACAATGACAGCCCTTGTGATGCTGACGATTGCATCGGCTTTTGCCTTGCCGCAGATCGCGGCCGCCGAAACCGTGTTGCGCATCGGCATGACCGCGGCGGATATTCCGCGCACGCTCGGACAGCCGGACCAGGGATTCGAGGGCAACCGCTTCACCGGTCTTACGATGTACGACGCGCTCACGATGTGGGATCTCTCCTCGGCCACCAAGGCGAGCGTCATGATCCCCGGCCTGGCGACCGAGTGGGCGGTCGATGCCGCCGACAAGAAGAAATGGGTCTTCAAGCTTCGCCCCGGTGTCACTTTCCACGATGGCTCGCCGTTCAACGCCGATGCCGTGGTCTGGAATGTCGAGAAGGTGCTGAAGCAGGACGCTGTTCATTTCGATCCGAGCCAGGTCGGCGTCACCGCCTCGCGCATGCCGACCCTGGCCTCGGCGCGCAAGATCGACGACATGACGGTGGAACTGACCACCAAGGAGCCGGACAGTTTCTTGCCGATCAACCTCACCAATCTGTTCATGGCGAGCCCGGCCAAATGGCAGAAGCTTTTTGAGGCCGCGGAGGGCGCCGACGTCAAGGCGAAATCGCAGGCGGCATGGGCCGCCTTCGCCAGGGACGCCTCCGGCACCGGCCCCTGGAAGATGTCGAAGTTTACGCCGCGCGAACGGCTCGAACTGGCGAAGAACGAAAACTACTGGGACAAGACGCGCGTTCCCAAGGTCGACAAAATGCTGCTGCTGCCGATGCCGGAGGCGAACGCCCGCACCGCGGCGCTGTTCTCCGGCCAGGTCGACTGGATCGAGGCGCCGGCGCCGGATGCGGTGGCGGAAATCAAGCAGCGCGGCTTTGTCATCACCAGCAACGAGGAACCGCATGTCTGGCCCTGGCAGTTTTCGCGCGTCGAAGGCTCGCCGTGGAATGACATCCGCGTGCGCAAGGCGGCAAATCTCTGCATCGACCGCGAAGGTCTGAGGGACGGGTTGCTCGCGGGACTGATGGTGCCGGCCACCGGCACCTTCGAGCCGGGCCATCCCTGGCGCGGCAATCCGACATTCCAGATCAAGTATGACAAGGCCGCCGCGCAAAAACTGATGCAGGAAGCCGGCTTCGGTCCGAACAAGAAGCTCACGGTGAAGACCCAGACCTCGGCATCGGGTTCCGGCCAGATGCTGCCGCTGCCGATGAACGAATATCTGCAGCAGGCGCTCGCCGTGCTATTTCGACGTCCAACTCGACGTCATCGAATGGAATACGCTGTTCACCAACTGGCGGCGGGGCGCCAAGGATCCGACCGCCAACGGCGCCAACGCCACCAACGTCACCTACGCGGCGATGGATCCGTTCTTCGCCATGGTGCGCTTCCTGCAGTCCGGGATGGCGCCGCCGGTTTCGAACAATTGGGGCTTTATCAATAATCCCAAGTTCGACGAACTCGTGACCAAGGCGCGCCAGACGTTCGATCCGGCGGAGCGCGACAAGGCGCTGGCCGAGTTGCACGCAGCTTCCGTCGACGACGCGGCGTTCCTCTATGTCGCCCATGACGTGGCGCCGCGCGCGATGAGTGCGAAGATCAAGGGTTTTGTGCAACCGAAAAGCTGGTTCGTGGACTTCTCGCCGATCAGCATGACGCCGTAATCCGCTTGCACAATTGCGCTCCATCTCTCAGCCGTCATGGCCGGGCCTGTCCCGGCCATCCACGCCTTGAAGACCGGCAAGAAAGACGTGGATGCCCGGGACGAGCCCGGGCATGACGAGAGAATAATTAAAGGCCAAACGTGCTCGTCTACATCGCCCGGCGCATCGTCTACGTCATCCCCGTCGTCATCAGCGTGGCGCTGGTGTGCTTCCTGCTGGTTCACATCACCCCCGGCGATCCGCTGGTCGCGGTGCTGCCGGCCGATGCATCGCAGGAACTGGCGCAGCAGCTGCGCGCCGCCTACGGCTTCGACCGTCCGCTGCCGGTGCAGTTCGGTCTGTGGCTTTGGCGGGCGGTCAGCGGCGATCTCGGCAACTCGATCGCCACCGGACGACCGGTGTTATCCGAGGTAATGCGCGCGGTGGGCAATACGGTGACGCTGGCGATCGCGGCGGCGATGATCGGCTTTACGCTCGGTCTGTTGTTCGGGCTGATCGCCGGATATTTCCGCGATAGCTGGATCGACAAGGTCGCCACCTCGATCGCGATCGCCGGCGTCTCGCTGCCGCATTACTGGCTCGGCATGGTGCTGGTGATCATCTTCTCGGTGCAGCTGAGCTGGCTGCCTGCGGTCGGCGCAGGTCCCGGCGGCTCGAGCCAGTGGGCCTGGGACTGGGACCATATCCGCTATCTGATCCTGCCGGCGATCACCACGTCGGTGATCCCGATGGGGATCGTCACCCGTACGGTGCGGGCGCTCACCGGCGATATCCTGTCGCAGGACTTTGTCGAGGCGTTGCGCGCAAAAGGCCTTCGCGAAACGGGGGTGTTCCGTCATGTCATCAAGAACGCGGCGCCGACCGCGCTGGCGGTGATGGGCCTGCAGCTTGGTTACATGCTCGGCGGTTCGATCCTGATCGAAACCGTGTTCTCGTGGCCGGGCTCCGGGTTCCTGCTGAACTCGGCGATCTTCCAGCGCGACCTGCCGCTGCTGCAGGGCACCATCCTGGTGCTGGCGCTGTTCTTCGTATTTCTCAATCTCGTGGTCGATATCGCGCAAGCCTCGATCGATCCGCGCATCAAGCGGAGCTAGAGGATGATGGCTTTGAGTCGAACAGGCACCGACGTCCGTTCACCTCTCCCCGCAGGGGAGAGGTCGACGCGCATCGTCAGATGCGCGGCGGGTGAGGGGCGTCTCCGCGAGTCGGAGCTGTGTGGAGAGAACCCCCCCCCCCAACACGCCCTGGCGCCCCGCCCTCCTCCCCCCCCCCCCCGGGGGGGGGGGGAGAGGGGGCCTTTA